>Ga0134102_1000007_pt1 | contig 282366 bp, 228 predicted proteins | sample 13_3_2metaG_FD_94447 | JGI IMG/M metagenome (GOLD analysis project Ga0134102, IMG submission 94447) | Switchgrass degrading microbial communities from high solid loading bioreactors in New Hampshire, USA - 13_49_3.3_201_A3 metaG | ecosystem: Engineered > Bioreactor > Semi-continuous >...
CCGTGCCCCTGTCCCCTCGTCCGTAGCCGTTCATTTGCTCTGTGAGTAGTCGTATAATCGAACTGGTAGCGATTGGTTGAGTCCGCTGCTTCGGACGGCGTGGCGACACGCGATGGGTGGCGACACACGATGGTGTGACGGCACATGGAGGTGTTGATATGGGGGAGAGACGACTGGAGGCGCGGGCCAAAACGCGTCTGGAGAAAGACCTCCTCGGCACGCGCGAGGTTCCGGAGGATGCGTATTACGGGATTCAGACCCTTCGAAGTGCGGAGAACTTTCAGATCACCGGGATCAGGATGCATCCCGCTCTGGTGACATCATTCGCAGTGGTCAAGAAGGCGGCAGCGCTTGCGAATATGCGGATGGGGTATCTGAGGGAGGAGATCGCGCGGGCCATCGTTCAGGCGGCTGACGAGGTGATAGCGGGCGGCCTCCGGGACCAGTTCATCGTGGACGTCATACAGGGCGGGGCCGGGACGTCCATGAACATGAACGTGAACGAGGTCCTCGCGAACAGGGCCATCGAGATCCTCGGGGGCAGGAAGGGCCAGTATGAAATGGTCCACCCGCTGAACCACGTCAACATGTCGCAGTCCACGAACGACGTGTTCCCGACCGCCGCGAAGCTCGCCATGCTTCAGCAAGTGCATCCGGCAATCAAGGCACTGAACAGGCTGGTCCACGCGCTCCGCGAGAAATCCGAGGAATTCAGGGACGTCATCAAAATGGGTCGGACTCACCTGCAGGACGCCGTCCCGATCACCCTGGGCCAGGAGTTCGGGGCGTACGCAGGAGCGGTCAAGCGCGACTTGGAACGCATAGCCAGGAGCGCTGACGGGTTGCTTGCGATCAACATGGGCGCGACGGCCGTGGGGACAGGTTTGAACGCCGACCCAGAGTACATGAGGCTCGTCGTGGAGGAGCTCGAGAACATAACGGGATACGCCCTTCGCCTCGCGGAGAACCTCGTGGACGCCACTCAGAACGTGGACTTGTTCACGGACGTCTCGTCCTCGGTCAAGATGTGCGCGATCACGCTTTCGAAGATCGCCAACGACTTGAGGCTGCTCGCTTCGGGTCCATTCGCGGGCCTTAAGGAGATAAACCTTCCGCCCGTTCAGCCCGGGTCCTCCATCATGCCGGGCAAGGTGAACCCTGTCATCGCCGAGGCCGTGAACCAGGCGGCGTTCCAGATCATCGGAAACGACGTGACTATTATGCTCGCTGCTCAAGCGGGTCAACTCGAGCTCAACGTGTTCGAGCCGGTGTTGGTGTTCAACCTGCTGCAATCGATAGACATCCTCAACAACGCCGTGAACATGTTCGTGGACAAGTGTGTTACAGGGATAACGGCGAACGAGGACAGGTGCCGGGCGGTTGTCGAGAACAACGTGGGAATCCTTACGGCGCTGAACCCTTATCTGAGCTACGACACGGTTTCCGCGATCGCTAAGGAGGCTCTGATGTCGGGAAAACCTGTGAGGGACCTCGTGCTGCAGACCGGTCTTCTGACCGAGGAGGAGCTGGGCCTCATTCTGAGCCCAGAGCAGATGACCCGTCCGGGAATCGCGGGGGCGAGCAAGCTCCGCGAGAAACTGCTCGCCTTCAACCGGAAGCAGGCGACGACGGGCAGCCCAGCAGCGTCGTCATGCAGTGACGAGGGGCATGAGAGCTGCTCGGGGGAGGAGGCCGGGTCACGGTGAGACGCCCGGCGCCGCCGTACGCCCGGCTACCGGCGTCCCGACGTCTCGTCCGTTGGCGGAGGCCTTGTCGCGTTGCCGCCCTATGTCATCTAGTACCTCGGGTATGGTCAGGAAGCGGTATCCCTGGTCCTTGAGGGTCTGGATTATCTCAGGCAACGCCTCGAGCGTGCCGGTGAGGTCTTCCTGCGGCCCTCCAGACGAATGATGTAGGATTATGACCCCACTCTTGAGGGCGGGCACGACGTTCTGGACGATTTGTTCTTTTGAGAGCCCCCACCAGTCCAGGGAGTCGATGGTCCACAGGACCACCTTGAAGCCCTCCCGCCCGATCGCTTCAACGGCTGGCGGGTCCAGTGCCCCATACGGCGGCCGCACCGCAGTCGGCACCTGGCCAGCGAGGCGGTCGAACACGTCCTGCGCTTTCCGCAGATCCAGCAGGACTTGCCAGGGAGCCATGCGCGAGAGGTTCGAATGGAAGTAGGTGTGGTTTCCGATGGCGTGGCCTTCCCTGACGATGCGCGCGACTACCTCCGGGTACTTCTCGGCGGCCTGTCCGATTAGAAAGAACGTGGCTCGCACGCCGTGCTTGGCCAAGATGTCCAGGATCTTCGGTGTATAGGTGTCGTCCGGTCCATCATCGAACGTTATGGCTACGGATGGGGTCTCGGGAGACCACTGTCTCACCACGATGTCGGGGAAGAGCTTCACGAGGTCTTGCGGTTCGGGTGTTCTGTTTTCCTTCTCTGACCCATCAGTGAACCGCGGAAGAGCGGCCTCTCCCAGTAGCCTCGACTGCAGTATGGTGTCGAAGGCCCTCGGGCTCGCCACCATGATCGCAAGCGCAAGGAATACCCCGACAAGGAGATAGGCGACGTTCCTCAGAGCAGGCACCCCCTCACTGTATTGACACGGCATTGCCACGGTTATTATCCCCCGCCCATTGCCTCCCGCCACACTCGCCCCGGCCCCAGCTCCTCGTTGAGGGACGTTGACCCGGTCGTGCGCGGGTTGTGAGAGGAGGTGCACGGGTACAGGCAAGCCGGGCGTGCATGCGCGCTTGCGCTGCCCTGACTCGCAACGGGCGTGCGTGAGGGGACACGTGTCAAGGTGCGTGTGTGAGGTGCTTGGAACTCGCCAAGGAGCACTTCGATCCCAGCCCGGCATTCACCGGTGAACGCCGGGCACCCCGCTTTACTTCTTTACTTGACCGCTTTACTTGACCGCGAAATCTCGGCCGAGCAACCTCGTGGCGTTCAGGATGGCGATCAAGGCCACGCCCACGTCGGCGAACACGGCTTCCCACATAGTGGCAACGCCTACCACGCCGAGCAGTACGAAAGCCGTCTTCACACTGAGCGCAAAGGCGATGTTCTGGAGGACGACGGCTCTCGTGCCCCGCGCGATGCGAACGGCCACAACCAGCTTGGAAGGCTCGTCGTTCATGATGACGACGTCCGCGGCCTCGACGGCTGCGTCTCTCCCGAGGCCGCCCATGGCGATCCCGACGTCGGCTCGCGCGATGACGGGTGCATCGTTGATGCCGTCGCCCACGAACGCGAGCTTCTGGCGGCGCGGCCTGGTCGCTTCCAGTGAGATCTCCTCGAGCCTGGCCACTTTCTCCTCCGGGAGCAACTCCGAGAAGTACGCATCCACTCCGGTGAGCTTAGCGACAGCCCTTGCCGTGGATTCGTCGTCCCCCGTGAGCATGACCGTCTTCTTCACTCCCAGCTCTCTGAGGCCGGCCACGGCCAGCGCCGCGTCAGGCCTCAATTCGTCGGAGATCACGATGTAGCCCGCGAAGACCCTGTTCACCGCCACATAAACGGCGGTTCCTTCGAGATCACACGAATCGTGGTCGATGTTCTCCATGTGCATGAGCCGGTCGTTCCCGGCGAGGATCTCTCGGCCATCGACGGAAGCCTGCACGCCATGCCCTGAGATCTCACGGTAATCTCGCACGAGGTGGGTTTGCACCGGTTTGCCGTACGCCTCGAGAATGGACTTGGCTATGGGGTGGGCGGAGTTGGCCTCTGCCATCGCCGCGACTTCGAGGAGCTCGTCCCTGGAATAGCCGTTGCGGACGGACACCTCGGTGACGCGAAACACCCCCTTCGTGAGAGTCCCGGTCTTGTCGAACGCTACGGTGTGGAGCGAAGCAAGGGCATCCAAGTAGTTCGCCCCTTTGACGAGGATGCCGTGGCGCGAGGCGCTGCCTATGCCACCGAAATAACCCAGCGGGATCGAGATGACAAGCGCGCACGGGCACGAGATGACCAGCAGCACCAGGGCACGATACGCCCACGTGCCAAACGTCGCGCCAGGGAGGACGAGCGGCGGAACAAGCGCCACCCCGAGGGCCGCCAGCGTGATCGCCGGGGTGTAGTAACGCGCAAACTTGGTGATGAACCGCTCGGTCGGGGATTTGCGCACGGCCGCGTTTTCGACGAGACTCAGGATCCTTGATACGGCGGATTCCGCGGCTCTCCGGCGTACACGGACCTCGAGCGTGCCGTCCTGGTTCACCATGCCGGCGAGGACTTCTTTCCCAGGCCCAACGCTGATGGGCGTGGGCTCCCCCGTGAGAGCGGATGCGTCCACGAACGACGAACCTGCCACGACATCGCCGTCGAGCGGGATGCGCTCTCCGGGCCAGACCATCACCACCTGACCGACTTCGACCTCCTCCGGACGGACGAGCCTAGCCTCATCCCCGGTCTTGAGACGGGCGACATCGGGTCTGATATCGAGGAGAGCTCCGATGGCCCGGCGCGACCGGTCGAGGGCGGCGTCCTGAAGGAGCTCGCCCACGGCATAAAAAAGCATAACCGCCACGGCCTCAGGCAGTTGGTGGATGACGATGGCCCCGATGGTCGCCACGGTCATGAGGAATGTTTCGTCGAGGAACTCGCCTCGCACGAGGTTCCGCACGGCGGAGCGGACCACCTTTGTACCCACGAGGACGTACGCCGAAAGGAAGATGGGGTACTCCACAATCCGGTACACGCTATGGCGAAGCGCGTGTTGGGCGACGAGGCCGGCGATGAAGAGCACGCCTGCGAGCACGGTCATCGCAAGCTCTTTTCTCACAGCCGCGGCGCGTCCGTCCTCCGCGGACCTCCCGTCCGCACGCTCTCTTTGCGCCTTGGCGGCGGCCTGCGCGGGCCCCTGTGCCTTCGTCCCGGTCCGCTGAGCCTGCTGACCGTGCGGCTCATCGCGCCTGGCGTCGTCCTGGTGGTTGCGTTCGATAGAATCGTGTTTCCGATGAGGGGTAGCGCGATCTTTTGGCGACATAGTCAGCTCTGGCATGCCGAGTACCATCCTCTCTTTGCCGCGCCGGCTCTGCAAGTGGCCCGCGACATGCGCGGACCGCCTGCCATCACCTGTCTTCCGCGAAGTGCTCCTGGGCTTGCCGGATCATGTTCACGATGTGCTCGTCGTCGAGAGAATACCGTACGGCCTTGCCGTCACGACGGTATTTCACCAGATGCAGCGCCCTCAGGAGCCTGAGGTGATGGGATACAGCGGGAACGCTCATGTCAAGGATCTGGGCGAGATTGCATACGCAAAGCTCTTGCAGTGACAGCAGGTAAAGGATCTTGGTGCGGGTCTCGTCGCCCAGCGCCTTGAATATCTCGGAGAGGCCAGCCACCTCAATGAGTCTGTCCTTGAGCTTGGCGGCCTCGTCGCCCGAGGGCGTGAACTCGTCGCAGACATCGCTCGCTTGCATGGTTTTGCCTCCATCTTGAGTATGGGAAAGTAATAAGCAATTGTTTAATAGTAATATATCTTATGCTGTCCACGACGTCAATGGTGCGGGATGCAAATCATGGGTTTTTTAGGGGAACTGCCCACATGTTCTTGGCAGGGCAAGGCATGTGCAGTATACTGTTTAGTGCTACGTAAGATCGGTAGCACGAAACATACGAAAGGGGGGAATACCGGTGGATTTCCGAGGCGAGCCTCGCAGCGTCTGTGACGAGGCCGGTTCCGTTCTATGCGTTGACGACATTGAGATGCTTCTTGCGCGTATAGAGCACCTCATGCGCACTCAAGGCAAGGCAGAGCTGGCGAACCTTGGGGTGACGAGAGACCAGTTCCATGCGTTGCTCGCGCTGTGTAGGGGCGAGCTCACTATGGGCGAGTTGAGCGAGCGGCTCGGCGTGAGTTGCAGCACCGTCACCGACCTCGTCGATCGCATGGAGCGAGCGGCGCTTGCGGAGCGGGTCCGTGACGAAGCCGACCGGAGAGTCGTGCGCGTGAGGATCACGGATGGGGGCAGGACCGTTCTCACCAGGGTCCGGGAGAGACGGAGGAGGTACCTGGGGCGCGTGCTCGCGTCCATGACAGAGGAGGAGCAGTCTAGCCTTCGTGATCTCTTGGCGAGGGTATACTCGCTTCTAGCCTACCAGCCCGAATCCTGATTTTCCTTCCAATTTGTTGCCAGCCCCCGGCCTACGCTGCCCGCACGCTCGTCGCTTCTGCCTCGCCGGCGCCGGGCGACGAAGCTGGACCCAACGCGGGACGTAATGTAGGACGTGATGTGGGACGTGATGTTGGCGTGATGAAGGTGAGAAATCGGTATGAGTGACGTGGAAGATGTCGAATTACGGGCCGCGCCCGTTCCGCAGCTCGACTCAGCCGCGGCGGTGAGGCGGCGCGTGTTCGATCTCGCTGGGCCGGCCCTCGTGGAGACGCTCTTGGTCACCTTCGTCGGAATGGCGGACATGATAATGGTGGGCAGGATAGGGCCAGCAGCCATCGCCGCCGTAGGGCTCACAAACCAACCGGTACTGTTCGCAACGGGCGTGTTCGTCGCCCTCAATGTCGGAACCACGGCGGTCATCGCCCGCGCCGTCGGAGCCGACGAAAGATCGCTGGCCAATGACGCCTTGCAACAGAGCTTCATACTGACCACCATTATGGGGATAATCGTCAGTGTCCTAGGCGTCGTGTCGGCGCGGAGTGTGATGGTTTTGATGGGCGCCGAGGAGGACGTGATCCCTCTCGGCGTTGCATACATGCAGATAGTCGCGGCCGGCGCGATCTTCATGCTTCTGACCATGAGCATCGCCGCTGCACTCCGCGGAGCGGGCGACACGAAGACACCGATGAAGGTGAATGCGCTATGCAACATCTTGAACATTATCGGGAACTACCTTTTGATATACGGGAAGTTCGGTTTCCCGAGGATGGGGGTAGCGGGCGCAGCGCTTTCCACAAGTATATCCCGGGCCATCGCGCTTGTCCTCATCCTTCGCGTGGTGACCGGGGGCAGGTTCGTTCTGCACCTGACAGGCCCTGCGAGGTTCGATTTCCCGCTCATTCGGCGCATCGTCAATATCGGGGTTCCGGCCGCTGTTGAGCAGCTCATCCTCAGAGGAGGGCAGCTGGTCTACCTGAGAGTCGTTGCGGGTTTTGGGACGGCGGTCGTGGCTGCCCACCAGATCGGCATGAACACTCTGAGCCTCTCGTTCACGCCCGGGCAGGCGTTCGCGGTAGCGGCAACGACCCTGGTCGGCCAGGGTCTGGGCGCTGGGAGGCCGGACCTTGCCGAGAAAGGGGCGCTCGAGACCCGCCGCCTCGGCACGATGGTTTCCGGATTCATGGCGCTGGTTTTCATTTTCTTCGGGAGGTACATCGCGTTGATGTACTCCAATGACCTCGCGGTCGTGGCGAAAGCCGCCGTGGTCCTGCGCATAGTAGGGCTCGTGCAGCCCGCGCAATCCAGCCAGTTCATCCTTGCGGGGGGGCTCCGCGGGGCTGGCGACACGAAGTGGCCGCTATATGCCACGGCCGTTGGAATCTGGGGCTTCAGGGTCTTGGTGGGATACTTGCTCGCGGTGGTCCTCGACATGGAGCTCATTGGCGCCTGGGTTGCGATGGCTATCGACCAAATAGTGCGTGCCGCGATCATCACGTCCCGGTTCCGCAGTGGAAAGTGGAAGCTTCTCAGGGCATGAAGGAGCCCTGGGGTAGCGTGGAGTCCTTGCAGGTGAGTGTGGGGTCAATGAGGAAGGGAAACCACATGACGGCTTGACAACGCCGCGACGGGAAGCGTAATCTGAAATGGGAACAAAGTCCTAAATGACGGCAGGCGCGGCCGACATGATTAGGCTTCGTGCGCAGGGCTCTCTGCTGACGACCCTCGGCCTGGGGGCTCGGGCACGCTCTCCTTGCTTCTCTTCGCTTAGCTGCCTATGTAATGGCTCGCTGGAGGAGATGATGAAGATGGACGCTGACCCTAGGAGTATGAACGCAACCGTCAAGATCAACGTCAAGGTCAACCTCCGCGGCGCGGTGCGCGCGGCACAGCGTTTTGCGCGGTGTCCGTCTTCGTCGTTGCCCGGCAGAGGCTAGGCATGGTGAGTCATGCGCCCCCGGTCTCGTTCGGAGGACGGACCGGGGGCGCTTTGCGTGTTGGACACGGTGTGCGTGGCGGTGCCCGTTCTCGCTTCGGCACGCCCTCCAAGAGGGCACGCACGCACGTGTCATCCGTTTCCCTTCCCTCGGCCCTGTCGATTGGCTACGGGCATTCTCAAAGCGCGTTGCGCGAGCGCTTGCGGGTTGACCTGTCAGGAAGGACGCTGCAAAGGAGGGAATGCCGTTGGCCGTCGAGCTTACGGGCAAGGTTGAGGACTTTCTTGCCAAGAAGGACTACGTGGGTCTCAAGCGCACACTCGAAAAGCACCATCCTTCCGAGATCGCGAGAGTCTTGGAGGAGCTGCAGCCCGGGCCCACCGGGCTCGTGTTCAGGCTGCTGCCGAAGGACCTCGCCGTCGAGGTCTTCGATTTCATGGACGTCGATGGGAAACAGGTGCTCCTGCGGTCGTTGAGCGGGGACATGGTGGCGACCCTGCTCAATGAGATGAGCCCGGATGACCGCACTGAGCTCTTTGAGGAGCTTCCCGCGAAGGTCGTCAAGAAGTACTTGTCGCTCCTGTCGGAGAAAGAGCGGCATGTGGCCAACATGCTCCTGGGCTACAAGGAAGAATCGGCGGGGCGGCTCATGACCACTGACTTCGTTGACCTGAAGGAAACCCAGACGGTCGACGAGGCTCTTGCACATGTGCGAAAGACCGCGCCGGACAAGGAGACCATCTACCACCTGTACGTGATATCCCGCGACAGGCGGCTGGTGGGCGAGCTTTCGCTGAAAGACCTCATGTTGGCTCCGGGAGACAGGCTCGTCCGCGAGATAATGCACCCGGAGGTCGTGCGGGTCTCTACCGACACCGACCAGGAGGAGGTCGCGCGCATCTTCGAGGACTACGGATTCATAGCCGTTCCCGTTGTGGACAGCGAGGACCGCCTTGTCGGGATCATCACCCACGATGACATCCTCGACGTTGTGAGAGATGAGGATACCGAAGACATCCACATAATGGCCGGTCTGGGCGCGCCTGAAGAAGAGTACTTCAGGATGAACCTGCTCGACAACGTGAAGAAGCGCGTGGGTTGGCTCGCGTTCCTCATTCTCCTTGAGAGCTTCTCCAGTAATATCCTCAAGGTCTATTCGGCGTCCATCGAGGCCGTGGTGGCGCTCGCGTTTTTCATACCCACGCTCATCGATACCGGTGGCAACACCGGCACCCAGTCGGCCACGCTTGTCATCCGCGGCATAGCGACGGGCGAGATAACCTTGGGGCAAGGGCTGAGGGTGCTTGTCAGGGAGTGCGGCACCGGGCTCGTACTGGGGCTCCTCTTGGGCGTGTTTGCCTACGCCAGGGCGTACCTCACACAGGCCGACGTCCGGGTAGCCTTTGTCGTTGGGCTGGCGCTGTTCGTCGTGATAGTCGTGTCCAACGTGGTGGGCGCGCTTCTCCCCTTTGCGGCGAAACACCTCGGCGCGGATCCGGCGGTCATGGCAGGGCCGTTCATCACGACCATCGTTGACATCGTCGGCCTCATCGTGTACTTCGAGATCGCACGCCTTGTGCTCGGCATAGGCGGCTGAACACAAGGGGCGGCTGAGCACGGTGCGGTGGCATACCTGAGCTGTGCCACAATATGGCAACGCGGCCCAGCTTTGCTGCACACGACCGGCCCAGCGCCAGTCAAGGCCGATGGATTCCATTGCGGAGTACGGTTCACGCCGCAGGCGCGCCGTCCCCAGAGGACAACATGTCAAGGACGGCACAACCCGGCAACCCTGGGTGGGACTTGCGCGCCTGCAGCGCCGAGCTGCCACGAGTCATGCCGTGCGGTCCTCCTGAGCGAGCCTCTGCATCATCGAGATGAGCCTCGCGATCTCATCCTGCATCGCCGCGAGGGCGCGGGGATCCGGGGAGGCTTCCCTGCGGTCGAGCGACCTCAGGAGCGCGTCGTAAGCTCTCTCCAGGTTCTCTCTGGTCGCCTTCAGGGCCGCAGGTTGTGCGTGCTCGGCGGCCTTCTCGGCAGGCCTGACCGTCGTCTGCCCGCTTGCGAGGTCCACGGTGTCGCCTCTTTCAGGGACGCCGACCCAGGTGTTTAGGGCTGTTCTCAACACGGCGGCGAACTGTTCGGCCGCCTCTTCCTCTCCATGCACCACGAATACCTTGCGTGGCTTGGTCCGAAAGCTCTTCACCCAGTAAAGCAGGGCGTCGCGATCCGCGTGAGCAGAGTAGCCGTCAATTGACTCTATGGACGCTCTCACCGCCACCTCCTCGTTGAATATCTTCACCCTCGTGGCTCCCTCCTGAAGACGGCGGCCAAGCGTTCCCCGGGCTTGGAAGCCGACGAACAGCACGGTGCACTCGGGCCTCCATAGGTTGTGCTTGAGGTGGTGTTTGATCCGGCCGAAGTCGCACATTCCGCTCGCGGAAATGATCACCGCGCCGCTGGAGATCTCATTCAAGGAACGCGATTCCTCGACGGTCTGCACGTACTGGAGCCCCGGGAAGTCGAACGGGTCGCCGCCGGCGTCGATAAGGGCTCTGGTCTCCACGTCGAACTCGTCCCGGTCCCGATACTTGTCGAACACCTCGGTCGCTGACACCGCCATGGGGCTGTCGATGAACACCTTGACCGGGGGAATCTCACGCCTGTAGGCAAGCCTTGCGATATCATACACGACGTCCTGGGTGCGGGCTACGGCAAAGGCAGGTATGATGACGTTTCCGCGCCTTGACCACGTGTCCTGGATGACTTTGCGTAGTTTCTCCATGCTCCCCATGCGGTCTTCGTGAACGCGGTTGCCGTAAGTGGATTCCACCACGAGAAAGTCGGCGTCGGAGACGAACTCCGGGTCCTTGATGATAGGCTGGTTCACGTTGCCGAGGTCACCCGAGAAAACGATCTTCGCCTCCTCTGCTCTGACTGCCGGGGTCGCGGCGGGCTCAGAAAGAGAGGCAGGGCCAGCGCCGGGGTTCGTCTGGTGCAGGTAGACCTCGACTATGGCCGACCCGAGGATGTGCCCGGCGTGGCGGAACCTCACCGTCACGTCCGGGGCCAAGTTGATCATCTGGCCAAACGGGACGGGCTCAAAGTGGGACAAGCTCCGCTCCGCATCGTCCACGGTGTAGAGCGGCTCGAAAGGAACCTCGCCCGCTCTCTTCGCCTTGCGTTGCTGCCAACCTGCCTCGAGCTCTTGGATGTGAGCGCTGTCGAGGAGCATTATCTTGCAGAGATCGATCGTGGCGGCGCTGGCGTATACCTTTCCTTCGAACCCCTCTCGCACCAAGCGCGGGATGAGGCCGCTGTGATCGATGTGGGCGTGCGTCAGCAGGACGAAGTCGAGCGCCGCCGGGTCAAACGGAAACGCGACGCGGTTGAGCTTCTCGATTTCATTCTCTCCCTGGAACATCCCGCAGTCCACAATGAACCTGGTGTTCCCGGTCTCGATGTAGTGGCATGACCCTGTGACCGTGCGAGTGGCACCGACGAATTTGAGTTGCATTGCCAAGCTGTCTCTCCTTTCTTCGTGCCGGTGTTGGCTCGAGCGCCTCCTCTCCGTGCCGGGTTCCCCCTTCTGCCGTCAAGCGGGGCTTCTGCCATGGTACTTTGCTGTTCAGTCCCAAAAGTCCTGCCGGGTGCAGACGCGCGGTAGTCGGGGGGGACTTTGGCTTCATCGGAAGACGGCCTGAAGTGCAGCATGGCCCGGGGCGGACGCTGCGGACGCTGCGGAGAATAAGGCAGCTCACCACGGCATACCATTTGTCAGGGAACGCGTATCGACGTCAAAGTGCACCGGGGGAGTGCTCTAGGGGGTGGCAAGATGCTGCTCGTAAGCCGACGGGCGGTCATCCTGACGGGGGCGCTCGCGACATGCGCCATATTGGGGCTCGGTTTTCTCGCAGGGCTTCTCGCAGGGCGCGGCGTGGAATGGGCCGCGGACCATTACGTCCCTGTGACCGAATCCATCCTGGTGTTGCCCAGGACCACCATGCCCCTGTTCTACGTGAAGACGTCGGAGCCTGCGATCGCCCTGACGTTCGACATCAGCTGGGGCCACGAGACAGCCCCTCGCGTGCTCGAGATCTTGCGCGAGAAAAACGTGAGGGCCACGTTCTTTCTATCCGGCCCGTGGGCCAAGAGGAACGCCGAGATCGTGCGGGAGATCGTGAGCGCAGGCCATGACGTAGGGAGCCACGGGGATGCCCACGTCAACCTGAGCCGCTACGACCGATACGTAGTAGAGGAGAACATCAAGACCGCCCACGAGGACCTCCTGAGCGCGGCTGGAAGGGTCGCTCCGTTCTTCCGTCCTCCAAATGGGGACTACGACGATGTCGTGGTGGAGAGTGCGAGAGCCTGCGGGTACGAGACAGTCATATGGGCGGTTGATTCGCTCGACTGGAAGAACCCCGGCGTGGATTTCATGGTTGACCGCGTGCTGAAGCAGGCATTCAAGGGCGCCATCATCCTCATGCACGCGAGCGACTCCAGCAAACAGATTCACGAGGCGCTTCCGCGCATAATCGATGGCCTGCGCGAGAAAGGGTACAGATTAGTGCCCCTCTCCGAATTGCTCAAGCTGGGGGAGCCCGGCCGCGACGACCCCAGATGAGGCCGGGATGCCCCGTCCACGCCGCATACTGCTGGTAGGCTGTGGGCCGTGAGGCGGGATCATTGAGCCGGGGAGTACAGACAGAGGATGCCTATATCTGTGTAGCTGGCGGATACCTCCTCGGCAGGGAAGGTTCTAACAATGCGAAAATCAAACCGCCGAAACCCTTTTGATGTCACAACGTTCTCTATGACCGCGTCTGCCACCTTTACCGGGCGTTGACCGCCTATGAATATGACTTCCGCGCGCGTGCCCGGGCCAACCTTGCCGGAGTTTATGTCCACTAGGACGTCGTATGAGATCTCACACGGCCTGTAGGCAAGATGGTACATGCTGCCGGCGCCCAGGGTCCGCAGGTTATCCACGGTCCACTGGATCTTGACCACCATCTGGAGCACTCTCGATTGCGGAATCTCAAGCCGCTCCATGGGAAGCGCCTCCCGCGCCGGCCCTGCCTTCCGATGGTTGCCTTCTTCCGCCCGCGTCCCGAAGGGCAGAGACAAGGTCGAAGTATGAGACGGCGAAGGATTCCCGCTACACGATATGCTCCGCTCGCATACAACGTGAGAGGAGGGGCGTGGCTGCAGGGTACGGGCAAGCGCCGATCTTGCGCATCAACATCGGGCTAGTCGTGTAGTGGTGATGACGCAGCCTTTGCATAATCTATACGCCCGCGCTCCCGGGGAGATACTAGGCAACGAACGGAGACCTACGCATACTCTAGCTTGACGTCTGACGGGAGGATGGACCACTATGGCGTTGGAAACCTTTCGCGCTTCGGTGAGAAGCGCGGGCGAGGGGCTGCTCTGTAAGGCGAACGTTCGGGGTTTCGAGGTGTCAATGGACGAGCCGAAGGAGCTGGGCGGCGGGAACCGGGCGATGAATCCCGTGGAGCTACTGCTTTCGGCTCTCGGGGGCTGCATAACCATATGCGCTGTCGCGTTTGCGCCTGCGTGCGGGGTCAAGCTCGAAGACTTCCGTGTCGACCTCGAGGGCGACTTGGATCCCGACGGCTTCACCGGCAAGCGAAGAGATGTACGGACAGGCTTCCAGCACATCAGATTCAAGATGAACATCAAGTCCAGCTCACCCGAGGAGAACGTCCGCAATCTCGTCGACATGATCAAATCCCGCTGCCCTGTCTCAGACACCCTGCGAGGCGTGCGGGTTGACGGTGACTTCACCGTAACCCGTTGATGTCTAGTAGCTTCAGCACGACGACGAGGCGGCCCCGGTCCGTCCCCGCGTACCAGGTCTTCCTCGGGGGGCGCCGCCTCTCTTTCAACCGGCCGCCATGGTCGCGAGCTGCCCGTGAAGCGTTCGCGTCTGCTGCGCACCGCGTGGCTATACCTTGACCTCGCCCGCTCGATCACGTTTCCGGCCGGGCGCAGTCCGGTCGCCCCCATATTTGGCCCGCTCTGACTACCGGGAAGGAAAGCCGGCCTTTGCGTTTAACTTAGTAAGCAGGAGGTGTCGGGCATGCCTGAGGCTTTTGTCAACGGGGTGAGTATCTATTATGAGACCCACGGGAACGGGTTTCCTCTCGTGCTCATTGCGGGCCTGGGTCACGGAGGTTGGTCCTTTTTCCGGCAGGTGGATGACTTCGCCCGCGATTTCAAGGTGGTCGTGTTCGACAATAGGGGGGTCGGGAGGAGCGCGAGGCCGAAGGAGGGCTATTCCATCAATGTGTTCGCGGAGGACACCTTGGCCCTTCTGAGGGAGATTGGGCTTGAGAAGGCGCACGTCCTCGGAGCCTCCATGGGCGGCTACGTTGCGCAGACGCTCGCCTGGGCACATCCGGAATGCGTGGAAAAGCTCGTGTTGGTGTCGACCATGTTCGGAGGGCCCTCGGCCAAGCCGATGACTCAGACCGCGCTGAACTTCTTCACGTCACGTCCGCAGGGAACGCCGGAGGACATCGTGAGGCAAGGGCTCGCGCTCGCCACTTCCGAGGGATTCGTCGAGCGTAACCCTGAGGTTGTCGCGAAGGTGGCCGAGTTCCAGCTCGCGTGGCCTCAGAACGGCTCCGCATATATCGGGCAGCTCAGCGCATGTGGCGCTTTTCTTGCGGATCCGCAAACCGAATCCCACCTTCGGGAGATTCAGGCGCCCACCCTGGTGGTGGCGGGCAGCGATGACAAGGTGGTCCCGGCCGAAAACGCTGTCTTGCTTGCCGAGCGTATTCCGGGGGCCCGCGTGACCATCATGGAGAACGCAGGACATCTTCTCTTCATTGAGAAACCTCGGGAGTTCAATGAGCTCGTTACGGGTTTTCTACTTGAACGATGACCGAGCGGGAGGTGATGGCACGTGCCGGCCGGCGACGTCCTCGTCCGCGCTGGGACTGTGGAGGAGGCCCTCGAGAAGGCTTCGAAGGCTCTTGAGGCAGAGCCTTGCGAGGTCGAGTACGAGGTGGTGAGCGATGCAAGAGGTGCAGGCGGTGAGTCGTCATCCGAAGCGGGAAGGTACGAGGTCCTGGTCAGGGCGCGCAGAAAAGGAAATGTGAACGCCGACGAGCCGTCCGAGCGTTCAGTCGTCCCGGTTGCCGCAGCCAGGGAGATCGCGCCTGCGTCGGTTGAGATCACCGTCAGCGCCGATCGCCTGTCAGCGAGCGCTGTCGTCAGACCGCGGAGAATAGTCCGACCCGTGTTGGGCGAGGAAGACGCCGCGGCCGGGCTCGACTCCGAGGCCCGGTCCGGCGAGGAGGAGGTCTGCGAGAAGACCGTCACCACTGAGGACGTTGAGGAGGCCCTCAAAGCGAAGGGCGTGGTGTTTGGAATCGACATGGAGGCCGTGGAGAGAGCGGTCCTCGATGCCGACGGCCTCCCGCATGTAGTTGCGAGAGGAGTCCCGCCGAAGGAGGGCAAAGACGGCTTCGTTGAACACCTTGTCGAGCTCGAGCCCGTGCCTGTGGTGTGGGAAGAAGCGGAGGACAGGGTGGACTATTGGGAACGTTACAGGTTTCCGTTCGTGCGTGCTGGCGATGTAGTGGCCGTGCTCCACCCGCCGGTCCCAGGCACGCCTGGACGTGCCGTGACCGGTGAGGCGATTCCTCCGCGCGAGGTGAGGGAGTGGAGCCTGCGGGCCGGTGAGGGAGCGGAGCTCTCGGAGGACGGCGCGAAGGTGCTTGCGACGCGGGACGGAAAGCCGGTTTCGTACGGGTCGAGGTACACTCGCATCGAGGTCGCGCCCGTAATAGTGCATGACGGAAACGTGGGGCTAGCGTCGGGCCACCTGAGGTTCAACGGCGACATAGTCGTGCGGGGCGACGTGCTTGAGGGCGCCCGCGTGGAGGGCCGCGGCAGTGTCACCGTCCTCGGCCACGCTGCGGGTGCGATGATCACCGCGGGTGAGGGAATAAGGGTCAAGGGGTCCGTCGTCAATTGCCGCCTCCGAGCAGGTGGAATGAAAGGTCTTGCGAGCCGTCTTGCCCCTCTTCTGGAGGCTGTCCGGCGTGCGCTGGGCCAGCTCGAGGTCGTGCTTCAGGTCGTGCTGCAGGCGGCGGCGAGCTCGCCGGAGCGGGACGGGGTGGTCGCTTCCGAACGACAACAGACGCGAGGAGGGCACGGGCGGCCGGGGCTCGCCCCGGCTCGCAGTCTGGTCGGTCAGAGGCTGCGCGAGCTCGATAGGCTTGCGGCCTCAATCAAGGAGGTCATGGGCGGTGCCGGGGTCGAACTCCCGAAGGCGACCGCGGAGGCGGCCGACTTGATTGCCAAGGTTGCCAAGTCCATGTCGTCCCTGGATCTGCCTGGGGCACCGTTTCAGGACCACCTGAGCGCCTTGAGGGCGGGCGTCGAGGCGATCGCAGACTGGGTCGAGAAGGCGCCGAGCACCAGCGGGGGGATCGTGGTGGGGTACGCCCAGAACAGCGTGATGGAATCGGGCGGGGACATACTGGTCGCCGAAAAGGGCTGTTACAACTGTAACCTCAGCGCGGCGGAAGGGGTGCGGGTGAAGGGCAATGTCCGAGGGGGCGAGATATATGCGGCCCAGAGGGTACAAGTGGGCAGCGTAGGCACTCCAGGCCAGTGGCCCTGTCCGTCGGTGATCAAGGTGGCCGCGAGCGGCCAGATCAGAGCCGGCGTTGTGTATCCTGGCACGACGTTCCAGGTTGGCGGCGACAGCTTCGTGTTCGAATCAACCCGTTTTGACGTCAAGGCTTTCCTCGACGACGAGGGAGTCCTGGTTATCAGGTGAGAAAGGGGATGGAGGACCCCATGGCCCGCGAGGCTCCCATAGTTCGGACGAAATTCGTGCCACCGGTGCCGCGCAAGCAGTTTCTGAAGAGACCGAGGCTGGCTCGGGTTTTCGAGGGAATAGTGCTCCATCCTATCACCATTCTCCAAGCGGGGCCTGGTTACGGGAAGAGCACCGGGCTCGCCACGTACCTCGCGGATCATCGTGTCCCGTGTTTCTGGTACACGGTGGGGGAAACGGATTCCGATCCCCACGCTTTCGTTCTGCACGTGGTCTGGGCCATTCGCACGGCGCGCCCATCGGTGGGAGGCCGCGCCCTAGCTTTGCTAGAGGGCGACCACGACCGGTCCACACGGTTTGCCGCGGTCGACTCCCTCGTCAACGACGTGCTCGACCACGTCACCGATGACTCGGTGCTCGTTGTAGACGACTACCATCTGGTCTCGAACGCTCCGGAGATCGATGGGCTGGTGGAGCACCTCGTGGATGAGATGCCTCCCAAGCTCCACTTGGTCCTCTCCACGAGGAAGAGGCCGGCTTTTGAGTCCGTGGCGAGATGGCGCGTGAAGGGTGAGCTCCTGGAGATCAGCGAGAAAGACCTCGCGTTCACGGGCGATGAGATAGAGGCGCTCTTCCAAGGGCCGTATGGTTGGGCGATCTCCCGCGAGCAGGTGGAAGTGCTGTCGGAGCGCACTGAGGGCTGGATCATCGCGTTGGAGATGATATGGCACGGCCTTAGACAGGGCGTGGCTCTGGAGGACCTTCTCGCGGGCCCACCTGGCACTTTGCAGGGCGTATTCGAGTACCTTGCCGCCGAGGTCCTGGCCAAGCAGGATGATGACGTGAAAGAGTTCCTGATGGATGCGGCGGTTCTCGAAGAGCTGGTCCCCGACGCGTGCGATCACATTTCGGACAGGAAGGATAGCGCGCGGATCATCGAGCGGCTCGAGGCTGACGGCCTGTTCGTGTACGCTGCGGGCGCGGGCACATACAGGTTCCACCATCTCTTCAGGGAGTTCTTGCGGGGACTCGCGCGCCGGGATCGCGAGCGATGGCAGAACGGGAACCGTAAGGCGGCGCAGTTCTACCTGAGCTCCGGGAGGCCTTCCCTCGCCGTCGGACACTTCCTCGCCGCAGGTGATTACGAGAGTGCGGCGAGCGTGCTTTCCGGGATAGCGCCGGACCTCGTGCAGCGCGGCATGTTCGACGCTCTGGTGGGCTGGATCGGCGAACTGCCCGGGCCCGTGCTGGAGGCCCATCCCGACCTCATTCTGCGGAGGGCTGACGTTCACCGCCTTACGAGCAACTACGACGACGCGCTCGCGTGGTACAGTGTGGCCAACGAGATATTCGAAAGAAGAGGCGACAGGATCGGGAGAAGCAGGGCCCTCAAGGGGAAAGCGATGGTATACCTTGACACGGTTCAGCCTGCCAAGAGTGAAGCTCTGCTCAAGGAAGCTTTGCGGATGCTCCCGCCGGACGACACCTGGGAACGAGCGAATCTCCTCAGGATGATGGCAGAGAACAAGACTAACCAGGGACAGCTCTCGGCCGCTGTAAAGTACGCGCAGGCTGCTGAACGGCTCATCCACCATGCAATAGAAGACGAGCTCGATATAAGGGTCCAGCTTAGGACGGGCAGGCTCTCCGCCGCTCTTGAGTCGCTCAAGCGTAAGGCGAGCGAGGAGAGAGCAGACGGCCTGAGGCCCCCTCGGTCTCACAGGGAGACTCAGCTGCTGCTTTCGCTGATCTATTCATTGATTGGCGAGGGCGAGCTCGCCACCAAGTGTGCTGAGGCCGGGATCCAGCTCGGGCGGGATCTCAAGGCGCCGTTCGTGGAGGCGGTGGGATACATGCGGCTCGGCCACGCAAGGCAGGTGGCGCCCGCGGTGTTCGCCTCCGCTCCGCTTCACGCACCCGTCGCGGGGCCCGCCTCGGGATCCAGCCTGGACGCCGAAACCTGCTACAGGCGGGCTCTAGACATCGTGGACAGCATCAAGGTCGCGCGGGGCCGGGCCGAGCCTCTCATGGGTCTCGCGCTCCTGCGAGCGTCGTCAGGCGAGGCAGCTGAGGGCGAACGCCTGGCCGGCGAGGCGCTCGACATATGCAGGGCTGCCGGGGATGAATGGCTCGCCGGGTTCGTCCAGCTCGGCGTGGGTGCTGGGTTGGCTTCGGGCGGTGAAGACGACCGGGCTGCACACTGGCTGGAGGCTGCAAAGAGGACGTTCGATGAGTGCGGCGACGCATACTGCAGCACCGTCTGCGACCTGTGGCGCACCGTGCTTGCGTTGAGGCGGCGGGATGAGAGGGCGCTCGGAGAGAGCCTCGAGACCCTTATCGAGTCGGTGCATACGCATAGTTATGAGTTCCTGTTCACCCGCAGGACACTTTTCGGTCCCAGGGATCTCGGCGTCCTGGCGCCTGTGCTGATAGAGGCAAGACACCGCGGAGTGGACCGCGACTACGTGACGTGGTTACGCGACGCGACGGGTCTGCTCAACGTCGATTTCCACCCAGGGTACACCCTCCACGTGCGAACGCTCGGGCCTTTCAGAGTCTACCGCGGGAGACAGGAGATCTCCTCGCGCGAGTGGCAGCGCGAAAAGGCGAAGACCCTGTTTCAGCTGCTTATCGTGCATAGGAAGGGCTTCCTCCACAAGGACCAGATCCTCGAGATGCTCTGGCCCGAGCTCGAGCCGGACGTTGCCTCCGCGCATTTCAAGGTCGTGCTCAACGCGATGTTGAATGCGATCGAGCCCGGCAGGCCCGCGCGCCTGGCACCGTTTTACGTTCGCCGCGAGGGGCCGCTTTACGGCCTGAATCCCCTCTCCGGGTACTGGGTCGACGCAGACGAGTTCGAGAGCCTCGTGGCGAAAGCGACCAAATTGGAGCCGGCCGATCGCAGAGGCGCTTGCGAGCTCTTGCGCAGCGCGCTTCACCTTTACCAGGGTGATTTCCTGCAAGACTGCTTGTATGAGGATTGGGCCAGCGTAGAGCGGGAAAGGCTCTTTGCCATGTATCTGCGGGCGGCACAGAGGTTCGCGGAGCTCTTGCTCGACCAGGGTGAGATCGACGAGTGCATCCACGTTTGCGACGAGATCCTCGCAAGGGACCCGTGCTGGGAGGAGGCATACAGGCTGCTCATGAGATGCTATCTCTCCAGGCGCAACCGGGCAATGGCCGTCCGAACCTACGAGAGATGCGCCGCCGCGCTTCGCGCCGAGATGGGTGTGTACCCTGCGCCTGAGACCGCAAGACTGCTGGAAAAGGCCAGACTCCTTTCCGCCCTCTGACCGCGCCCTTCAAGCCGGGCCGAAGCTTGTTGCCGACTGCCCCTCCCCTTCAAACGTCGTCGCGACCCGGAGGGCGCTTTGTTCATACCAATTTGGCTCGCGAGATAACGAAATTCCTCACGCCCCGTCGTGCAGGCGCCGGCAACCGGCAACCCTGGCGCCGTCAACAAAGGAGACGAAGACTTATGGCGCCGCACTCAGGACGAGGACGCGCGTTTCTCGCTTGGGAACAACGCCCGGAACAGGCAGCGGCAGCATCGTTTGCGGGGAGTCACTGTTGAGAATGGCTGCCCGCAACACTTCAATACCTCCTGTAACACCTCTGTAACCGCTCTGTAACGGCTGGCGATACGATAAAAGCGATTCCTGTGCAATTGAACTCGACCGCATGACACGGGCGAATGCCGGGCGACCCGGGCCCTCGCTGGCGGATTGAGTGGGAAGCGAACGAGCTTTCGTCTCTTTTCTCAAAGGCGTTAAGGTTGATGGTGCTTGCGCGGTGGAGCGCCTGTCCTGCCACCGGCCTGACTGGCTTGGTTCTCGCGGAGCGCGCTCCGCTCGGGGCGCCGTCCCAGGGGGCAACACAGGCAACGGGGCAACTGCTGGAAATAACGCAAAAGGTGACGCACGAGGCTGTTGGACTTCCCCACTAACTGCCAACCCGGGCAGCCTCGGCGACCGACGGCTTCGCGGACTTCAACTGGGCGAGATGGCATAATGTGGGAAGAACCAACGGTCTCGCGCAACCCCACTAAGGCAGCGGTGAAAGCTATCACAAGAGGAGGCGGCTACTGGTGAGGCTGAAGGACAAAGTTGCGATCATCACGGGGTCGGGGAGGGGCCTGGGCAAAGAAGCGGCGCTGCTCTTTGCCAGGGAGGGCGCCAAGGTAGTCGTGTGTGACGTAAACGAGGAGTGGGCGAAGTCAACGGCGCGCGAGATTCAGGAGGCCGGCGGGGTTGCCATCGCGGTTCACGTCGACGTTACGTCCCCCGAGAGCGTGAAGGCCATGGTTGACGAGACCCTCAAGGAGTTCGGCCGGATCGACGTTCTGGTGAACAACGCCGGTGTCACGGCGGATGCCCTCCTCGTGAAGATGACCGACGAGCAGTGGGACAAGGTCATCAACGTGAATCTCAAGGGTGTATTCAACTGTACGAGGGCCGTCGCTCCGGTCATGATAGGGCAGGGTCGCGGCAAGATCGTCAACACGTCCTCAGTGGTGGGCATATATGGAAACATCGGCCAGACCAACTACATAGCCTCAAAGGCTGCGATCATCGGGATGACGCGGGGCTGGGCCAAGGAGCTCGGGCGCAAGGGCATCAACGTCAACGCCGTCGCTCCCGGCTTCACCATGACCGACATGATGGCCACGGTGCCCGAGAAGATCCTCGCGTCCATAAAGGAGAAGACCCCCCTCGGGAGGCTTGGAGCACCGAAGGACATCGCGTACGCATACTTGTACCTCGCCTCCGACGAGGCGGATTTCGTGAACGGGGCGGTCCTGCAGGTTGACGGCGGCCTCGTGCTCTGACCTCTTTGTGCGGGAGGGATCGCGTTGAACCCGAAGGAGCTCTACCGAGAGAAACTCATCACCATCGAAGAAGCGGTCGCGAAGGTGAAGTCGGGTCAGTCCATAGTGGTCGCCATGGCCGCGGCGGAGCCGCCGGGCCTTCTCGGGGCGATCTCGTCTCGAAAGGACGAGCTTGAGAACGTAAGGATCATGTCCTGCCTCCTCATGAGGGACTATGACTTCCTGAAGCCCGAGATGAAGGGCCATTTCCTCAATGAGGCTTGGTACTATGGCCCTCATTCATATAGGGCCCACCCCGCGGGGACCGTGACGTTCATGCCGAACCACCTCCACGAGTGCGCCCTCAAGAAACGAGACATAGACCCGCCCGACATCTTCTGGGGCACCGCCACGCCCATGGACAAGAACGGGTATATGTCCCTCTCTCTGAGCCTTACCTACGAGAAGCCCCTCATCGAGGTGGCGAAAATGGTTGTGCTCGAGATCAACGAGAACCTCCCACGCACGCTCGGCGACACTCAGATACACATCTCCCAGGTGGATTACGTGGTGGAGAACACGGTGCCCCTGGCCGAGGTCGAGCCGATTGTGCCTACTGAAGTGGAGATGGAGATCGGCAGAAACGTCGCCAGCCTCATCGAGGACGGGAGCACTATCCAGCTGGGGATAGGCGGGATTCCCAACGCCATCGCGAAGTGCCTCGAGGGAAAGCACGACCTTGGGGTGCACACCGAGATGCTCACCGACGGCATGGTGGACCTCTTCGACGCGGGCGTCATAACCGGGCGTCGGAAGACGCTCTGGCCGGGAAAGATGGTGGGCTGCTTCGCCATGGGAACGAGCAAGCTGTACGACTTCATTGATGACAACCTCGGTGTTGAGCTCCATGGCGGGTATGTTACCAACGACCCGTACGTTATTGCCAAGAATTACAAGATGGTGAGCATCAACACGACGATGCAGGTGGATCTCACCGGTCAGGCGAACTCTGAAACCATAGGTACGAAACAGTACAGCGGCACCGGCGGCGCGATGAATACCTGCATGGGGGCGCAGATGTCGCCAGGAGGAAAGTCCATCCTCGCGCTAAGGTCAACTGCGAAGAACGGCACGATTTCCACGATAGTGCCGTGTTTCAAGGATGGTCAGGTGGTATCTGTCCACCGGGCGGATGTGGACTACGTCGTTACCGAGTACGGCATTGCCAGGCTCAAGGCCAAGAACATCAGGCAGCGAGTGGAGGCTCTCATAAGCATCGCCCATCCTGACTTCCGAGAATGGCTCAGATCGGAGGCCAAGGCGCTTCAGTACATCTAGCGGCAACGGCGCGCCGCGTCTGGAGGGAATTCAAATGAAACGATGCGCCACCATCATTGGCACCGGACAGTATCTTCCCGAGATCGAGGTCACGAACGACGCCATGGCCGAGCAGATCGAAAAGGCCTCGCCGGGCCTAGGCGTCGTGATCGGCAAGTTCCAGAAGAGCTCAGGGATAAAGCGGCGCTGGTACGCCCCGCGGGATTGGGCCACGTCGGATTTGGCGGTCAGGGCGGCTCAGGCTGCTCTGGAGAATGCTGGCGTGAAGCCCGAGCAACTTGACATGATCATCGTCGGGACCGACAGCCCTGATTACATAACGCCAGCTACATCGGTCGTGGTCCAGCACAAGTTGGGAGCGCCAAACGCTGGCACATTCGACATCGGTTGCGCCTGCGCGTCGTTTCCGACAGGCGTGGCGATCGGTGCGAGCCTGCTCGAGTCGAACTCGTGGATGAATTACGTCCTGGTCATAGGGGCCTACATGATGAGCAAGCTCGCCGACCCCACCGATGTGACGTCCTTCTTCTATGGAGACGGGGCTGGGGCGGCCGTGCTCGGCGTGGATTCTAAGCCTGGCTTCATCACTTCGGCCTATCTCGCGGACGGCTCATACCACAAGCACTGGGGCATCTATTCAGGAGGCACCTTCGAGCCGGCCAGCGTGGAGTCGGTGCAGGCGGGGCGCACGAAGGTGCGGCTCACACAGGCCTATCCGCCGGAGGTCAACCACGAAGGCTGGCCCAAGATCGTGCGGAGCCTCGCAGAGCGGGGCGGCTTCTCGATTCAGGACATCGACATGGCCATCTTCACGCAGGTGCGGCTGCCATCGATATTCCTCGTCATGGAGACGTTGGGCCTCCCAATCGAGAAGACCCACTGGATCATGGAGGAGTACGGATACACCGGCTCCGCCTGCATTCCTATGTGCTTCGACGATGCCATAAGAAAAGGCAAGATCAAGTCGGGCGACCTCGTGGTGCTCGTGGGGTCAGGTGTTGGTTACAACCAGGCGGGTGTTGCGCTCCGCATGAAGTGATGTCTGGCGAGAAAGCGATCTCTGGCGAGGCAGTGTCATCCATCTGTAAAGGAGGGCGCACTGTGAGGCAGGCTGTGATCGTCAGCGCGGTCAGGACGGCGATAGGAACTTTCGGTGGGACCTTGGCCGAGGTCCCCGCGTGGGAGCTTGGCGCGGTGGTCATCGAGGAGGCGCTCAGGCGCGCGCGCGTTGCACCCTCGGACGTCGACGAGGTCATAATGGGCAACATCCTGCAGGCGGGACAAGGCCAGAATCCGGCGAGACAGGCCGCGATCAAGGCCGGAGTGCCCGTCGAGGTCCCTTCGATGACCATCAACAAGGTGTGCGGCTCCGGCCTCAAGGCTGTCATCCTCGCCGCGCAGGCCGTGATGCTCGGCGATGCGGACGTCGTCGTGGCCGGCGGCATGGAGAACATGAACCAGGCCCCTTACCTGCTTACGCGAGCAAGGACAGGGTACCGCATGGGCCATGGCGAGCTTACCGACAGCATGATAAGGGATGGCCTGTGGTGCGCCATCACCGATGTGCACATGGGGGTCACCGCGGAGAACCTCGCCGAGAAATACGGCATCTCCAGGCGCGAACAGGATGAGTTCGCGTTGCGCAGCCAAGAGAGGGCCCAGAGAGCCATCACAGAGGGACGGTTTGACGAAGAGATCGTCCCGGTGGAGGTGCGGGCGAGGAAGGGCGAGGTCGTGAGGTTCGCCCGCGACGAACACCCGCGCTTCGGAACCACCATCGAGAAGCTGGCTGCCCTGCGGCCCGCCTTCAAGAAAGACGGTACCGTGACCGCAGGAAACGCCTCCGGCATCAACGACGGTGCAGCCGCCGTCGTGGTGATGTCGCAAGAGGAAGCGGTGTCTCGCGGCCTCGAGCCGATGGCGACCATCGTAAGCTACGCGTCGGTGGGTGTCGAGCCGTCGGAGATGGGGCTGGGACCTGTGCCAGCCACGCGAAAGGCGCTCGCCAAAGCTGGGCTCGTCCTCGATCAGATCGACCTCATCGAGGCGAACGAGGCTTTCGCCGCGCAGTCCCTGGCAGTTGGTCGGGAGCTCGGCTGGGATCCGGAGAAGGTCAACGTGAACGGCGGTGCGATTGCGTTAGGGCATCCGATAGGCGCGAGCGGTGCCAGGATCCTGGTGACTTTGCTTCATGAGATGAAGAGGACGGCCGCGCGGCTTGGCCTCGCCACCCTTTGCGTGGGCGGCGGCATGGGACTGGCAGCTGTGGTCCGGCGGGGTGCCAACGTCGCCATGTGATCCTTCGCGGCGACCGCGACCGGCACGTGGCGACCGACACGCCCCCGGGTCCCGTTCGGGGCACCGGGGCACGCCGCGCGGCGGCCGGCGCGTGGTCGATGTCCGAGCCCGAGGGCGGCACCACTGCTGCTGCGGCATCTTGCGTGGCCCAAGATATGAGAGTAGGAGAGCGCACGGATGGCAAGAGAGATCGTGATCGCGTCCTTCATAGTGAGGTTTGTGAGGCTCGGCGGGACCGAGGCCGATGACGCCCAGTGTTCGCCAGCTCTCAGGATCTCCGTTAAGAACATCCAGAGCGGCTACGAACGGCGATTTGCGCGCATGGACGAAGCTGTCGAGTTCATTCGCGATGAGATTGACCTGCTCGAGCAGGAGTAGGGGTTGGTGGTACCATGTTGGGCCAGCAGATCGTGAGCGGGCTTGCGGCAGGGTGCCTGTACGCCTTGGCTGCGCTAGGTCTCGTGTTGGTCTACCGAACCATGGACATAGTGAACTTCGCCCACGGCGAGATGGCCATGGTCTCGACGTTTGTTGCATACACTCTCCTCGCTCGCGCGGGCCTGCCGTATGCGGTCGCGGCGCTCGGAGCGCTCGCTTTCGCGGCGATCTTCGGGATGCTGGTAGAGCGAGTGTTCCTGAGGCCCATCCAGAACGGCCCGCTCATTAGCATGATGATAATGACCCTCGGTCTTTTCATGGTTTTCAACGGCGCGGCAGGATGGGTATGGGGGTTCGACCCCGTGAGCTTCCCATACGCCGTGAAGGGGCGGCCGTTCGTTTTGGGCGGGATCATCATCACCCGCGACAGCCTTCTTGTGCTCGCTGTGACTTGCGCGATGGCCCTGGGACTGTACCTCGTGCTCAGGTTCACCATGGCTGGGATAGCAATAAGGGCCACGAGTCAGAACGCCAGGGCAGCGAGGCTCATGGGCGTGCCCGTGCCGCGTGTGTACTCGCTCACGTGGGGAATGAGCTCGGTGCTCGGCGCGGTGGCGGGGATCCTGATCGCTCCGACCACGTTCCTGAGCCCCAACATGATGGCTGAGGTGCAGATCAAGGCGTTCACCGCGGCCGTGCTCGGCGGGTTTTCGAGCCTGCCCGGCGCGGTCGTGGGAGGTCTTCTGCTCGGAGTGCTGGAGAACATCGTTGCAGGGTACATCTCTACGCAGCTCAAGAGCACGTTCGCCTTCGCGTTGATAGTCGCGGTGCTCTGCGTCCGCCCGAGCGGGATACTCGGAACACCCCCCAAGAGGAAGGTGTAAGCACAGTGGGTGTGAGCTCGTCGAACAAGCAGAAGGACGCTTCAGCCACAAGTCCAGGCCGCGCCGCCGACGGTGGGGGTGGCGTTGCGCGGGCCACGATGCGCGCAGTGTCAACGCCAGCGGGGCGCTTGGCCGTCTGGGTGGTGGCGCTCGTTGCCCTCCCGCTCGTAACAGTGGCGCTGGGCAGGGCTTATGTGGTCTATCTCTATGATCTCGTGATGGTCAATATCATACTTGCTCTGGGGCTCAATATCCTGACCGGTTTCACTGGGCAGATATCCATTGGACATGCGGGATTCATGGCCATCGGTGCATATGCCTCGGCGATGCTCACCGGCCGGTTGGGCGTGCCGTTCGTGATAGCCATGCCCGTCGCCGCGCTCCTTACCGCCGCCGTTGGTTTCGGCCTGGGCATCCCCGCGCTCCGGCTTCACGGCCATTATCTCGCCATTGCAACGCTGGGGTTTGGGGTCGCGGTAAGCCAGCTATTCGCCGTGTGGGAAGGGTTCACCGGTGGTTACCAGGGGATGAAAGCTCCGGCGGCGTCGCTGTTCGGCTTTGGCTTCAACACAGACCTGCGTTACTATTACCTGGCGCTGGCCATCACCTGGCTTATGCTGGCGGCGGCGCGGAACATGCTCCGGACGAGGCCGGGAAGGGCCCTCATGGCTGTGCGCGACAGCGAGATCGCAGCCCAGGCCATGGGGGTTAACCTGGCCAAGTACAAGACGGCCGCATTCGCCATAAGCGCGTTCTACGCAGGAGTCGCTGGCAGCCTTTACGCCCACCTGGTCAAGTTCATCAGCCCGTTCGACTTCAACCTGAGCGTGTCGCTCACGCTCCTTGCGTCGATAGTCGTGGGCGGGCTGGGAAGTCTTCCCGGGTCGGTGCTAGGAGCCGTGTTCATGACGCTGCTGCCGCATGTTTTCAGCAGGGTGAAGAACCTGCCTCTGGTGCTCACGGGGATTTCGCTCATCGTGGTGGTCCTCTTTCTTCCGCACGGTCTCGTAAGCTTGCCGTGGAGGCTCTTGCCAGCTTGGTCCTGGCTGAAGGCGAGGCTAGGGATGAGAAGGGGTTTCGGGGCGAGGGGGTCGGCCAAACGTGGCGCTGCTTGAACTCGAGGGTGTGACCGTGAGATTCGGAGGTCTCGTTGCGGTAAATGATCTGAGCTTTACGGTGGAGGACGGAGCGATCCATGGTCTCATCGGTCCGAACGGCGCCGGGAAGAGCACGGTGTTCAATTGCATCAGCAGGTTCACTAAGCCTGCTGCGGGCGTCATCCGGTTCGCGGGCAGGGAGCTTGCGTGTGAGCCGCACGAGGTTGTCCTTAGAGGGATCAGCAGGACGTTTCAGAACGTTGAGCTCTTCCGGGGGCAGACCGTCATAGATAACGTGCTCCTCGGGCTCCACACAATTGGGTCTGTGGATTTCGTGCGCGGGGCGTTCCTGGGCCCGCGGGCACGTCACGAAGAGGCGGGTCTCCGGGAGAGGGCGGCGGAGATCCTCCGGATGCTGGGCATCGCCGAGTACGGCCCTAGGCTTGCGTACGGCCTGCCGTACGGCGTTCAGAAGCTGGTCGAACTCGCACGCACACTGGTATCGCGGCCAAGGCTCCTTCTGCTGGACGAACCCGTGGCGGGCATGAACTCTACGGAACGTGCCGAGCTCGCCGGCGTAATCAGGAAAGTGCGGGACGACCTTGGGATCACGGTGCTTCTCGTGGAACATGACATGTCCATAGTGATGGGCCTGTGCGACAAGATCACGGTTATGAACTTCGGGAGCAAGATCGCTGAGGGAACGCCTCTCGAGGTTCAGCGCGATCCGCAGGTTATCGAGGCCTACCTCGGGGAGGATGCCCAAAATGCTCCGGCTTTGTGACATCGACGTATACTACGGCTTGGTCCTCGCGCTTCGGCAGGTCTCCATTGACGTATCCGAGGGAGAGATCGTGGCGCTTCTTGGGGCGAACGGAGCTGGCAAGACCACTACTCTCCGGGCGATATCGGGAGTGGTGCGCCCGAGGCGGGGTAGGATCGAGTTCGTGGGCGAGCGTATCGACGGCTTCGCACCAGAGCGCATAGTCCAAATGGGGATCGTGCAGGCACCCGAGGGACGCCAGATCTTCCCTGAACTGTCCGTCAAGGAGAACCTTCTGATAGGAACCTACGCGCGGCGCGACCGGAAGGCGGTCGCTCAGGACTTCGACAGGGTGTACACGCATTTCCCCGTGCTCAAGGAGAGGGAGCGTCAGCCGGCCGGCACGCTCTCCGGCGGCGAGCAGCAGATGCTTGCCATCGGCCGGGCCCTTATGGCCCGGCCCAAGGTGCTTCTCCTCGATGAGCCGTCTCTCGGGCTCGCGCCGATCATGACAAGGCAGATATTCGATATCATAAGGACGCTCAACGCGGAAGGGACGACCATCCTCTTGGTCGAGCAGAACGCCCGCCTCGCGCTCGGCGTTTCGACAAGGGCTTATATCCTCGAGACTGGGCGAATCGTTCTCTCGGGTCAGAGCGAAAGCCTTTTGAAGAGCGAGGAGGTGAAACGTTCGTACCTCGGAGCCGGTGCCGCGCACGCTTGAATTACGAGCATCACGAGCATCGATTAGTATGAATCAAGAATCGGGAGGCGAGGATGACGTGAGAAGGTACGCTTTGCTGGTGGGGACGTTCTTGACGCTTGCGCTCGTCGCGAGCTTCGCCGGGACCTTTGCCTCGGCCGGAGCGGCGCAGGTGCCCGGGGTGACCGATGATCAGGTGCTCATCGGAACCTTCCAAGACCAGTCCGGGCCCGCCGCGGTGGTCGGCATCAACATGCGCAAGGGCATGGAGGCTTATCTCAACTGGGTCAACTCCCTTGGGGGGATAAACGGTCGCAAGATCAAGCTCATCGTGGAGGACGATGGGTTCCAGGCGTCGCGGAGCATGGCCGCGGTGAAGAAGCTGGTTGAGCAAGACAAGGTGTTCGCCTTGGTGGGTACCCTCGGGACTCCTGGCGTGGTGGCAACGATCGACTACATCATGGAGAAGCAAGTTCCGTCAGTGTACCAGGGAACCGGCGTGAGTGTTCTGGCGTTCCCGCCGAAGAAGTACTTCTTCCCGGTACAGCCCAACTACATCAGCGAAGGCCGCATCATCGCCCAGTACGTCGTGGAGAACCTGAAGATGAAGAGGATCGCCGTGGCCTGTGAGCAAACGGACATTGGTTCCGAGGGCCTTCGGGGCGTGAAGGAACAGCTCGCGACATACGGAATCGAGCCTGTGGCTGTCGTGAACTTCGGCGCGGCCGACGTGGATTTCAGCTCCCAGGTGCTCAAGCTGATTCAGGCGAAGCCGGAGGCGGTCATCATCTACTCCACTATCAAACCGTGCGCGGGCTTCCTGAAACAGGCTGCGACCATGGGCCTTTCGGCCCAGTTCCTCACGACGTACGTGAACGCGGACCCTGTCCAAATGCCGAGCCTCGCTGGGGAAGCCTGCGTTGGGCTCATCGCACCCGGGTGGGTGCCTGTCCTGGGCACGGACCCAGATTCCCAAAAGTACCTTGAGATCTATCAAAAGAGCTTCCCGAACGAGATGCCGAGCGCCTTCGCAGCCGCGGGCTTCATCGCCGCCGAGGTGTTCTGCGAGGGCTTGAGGCGGGCCGGGAGCGACGTCACCCGTGACAAGCTTATCGCCGCGCTTGAGACGCTGAAGGATTGGAACGGCATAATGGCTAAGGGCATAACGTACACACCGCAGTGGCGGTCCGGGAAGAGCTCGATGTATTTCATGAGGTTCGAGAAGCCCAAATTCGAGGAGGACTCCGTGAAGGTCATCTCTGACTGGGTCAAGCTCAAGATCTGACGGGAAGGTGGCGGTTTCGACTCGTCGAGTCACCGTCCCTCCATCGCACCATCCTCTTGCACCATCGGTTCAGGACAGTGCAGGGCCGGGCGCCGCACGCAGGCGGCGTCCGGCCCTGCCCGCGTCAACAATGGCTCGCGTTGTATTTGCATTGGAGGTTGCGTGTCTTCGGGCCGGCTCGCCGAGGGGCGGACCGGAAATTCCGCGTTGCGGACCAGGGGTGGCCATAGTATAATTGTAATGGCACACAAGCCGGTATGGAAACACTGTGCTTGCAGGCCTGTGGAGAGATGTGCCGATTGTGAAACGCAGCACATATCAGGGGGGATGAGAGTGTAGGGCGTGGGGGCGGTTGTGAAAGTCGTCGTTTTCACAAACCAGAAAGGAGATGTAACGACAGTGAGGAAAGCTTGGGTGTTCTTGGCAGTTGCGATAGCGGTAGTCGCCTTGGCGAGCGCCGTGACGCTCGGGGCTGAGGCGCCGGCGTACAAGGACGGGTCGTACATAGGCTATGTCGCGAACGATCGCGGCGATGTCGTCATCGAGGTCGTGATCCAGTTCGGGCGCATAGTCGATGTCAACATGATAAACCCGGACAAGCCTCAATCGTACAAACATGAGCCGGCAAAGGCCTTGTTCCGGGAATATCCCCTCATGGTTGTAAAGAACCAAAAGGCCGCGATAGACGCTGTGAGCGGCGCGACTCAGTCGCGCAACGACTACATGAAGGCGACGCAGATGGCTCTTGACATAGCGAGCGGCAAGTACAAAGGGAACGTGTTCTACGGGCTTGCCAAAAACCCAGTGAATGGCAACACTCTTCTTGCGGTGACCGTGGCGGGTAAGAAGGTCACAAAGGTTGAGTTCATAACGAAGAAGTCCGATTATGACACCCTCATGCCGGCGAAGGGCGCGGACTACGGTTCCAAGGCCGCGAAGGAGTTCTACGACAAGTTCCCGGAGCTCGCTGTGAAGGCGCAAACTGACCTAAAGAAGATCGATGCCGTAAGCGGTGCTACCCACAGCTACCACGAGTACCTCTACGCATACGAGAACGCGCTGAAGCAGGCTGGCTTGCTCTGAGCGGCCGTTGCTCAAGGTCGCTAAAAGAGGGCTGGCGTTGCAAGCACTAAGCACGACGCAGGCAGGCGCGCAGAAGGCCGGGCGCCCCTCCTAGAGCGGGGGCGGCGCCCGGCCTTCTGCGCGCATCGTCCATGTGTCCTCCATCCATTCTCCATCCGTTCGCCGTCCTGTGCTCCCATGAGACTGAGACCGGTGTTCGCACGCGCTCACGACGGGTGGTCCCCTGGTCCACAGGGGGTCGGAACACGGAATGGGAATGGGGTCCGGAGGTTACGGGATGACGAGCCTCTGGCCGACCCAGAGAACGTTGGCGTCAGTGATGCCGTTCGCCTCCATGATCGCCTGCACAGGGGCGTTGTACCTCAGCGCGATCTGCCAGAGAGTATCGCCCGGCTCGACGATGTGCACCGTGCCTTGGGAAGCCGCGCGCGACCCGCAATTCGCGCTTTGGCCTGGGACCGCCCAAGGGTCGTTCGGCGTTTGAATGATGATAACCTGGCCCACCCACAGGGCGTTCGCGTCTACGGTCGGGTTGAGCTCAATGAGCCTGTAGAGAGCGACGCCGTTCTTCACGGAGATCGCCCAAAGAGTGTCCCCGGGTTGCACGTAGTAGACTTGCCCAGGCCGCACCGGCGTCGTGGTGACGGGAGCCTGGGGCTGTGCTGCGGGTTCACCCCGCCACGTGGCCAGGGCCGGCCCGTACGGGCCGAGGTACTGGAAGGAGATCGAGGCCTGACGCGCGACCGCGTTTGCTTCATCGGCAGATGTGATCTCGCGTACGGAATTGACCGTCCATATCATGCCGGGGCCGGGTCCGAAAGGCTGAATGAGCTGCACGATATAGGCCCGCCCGGAGTGCTCCACGAGCACCTGAGCCTCACCAGTTCCCGAGTTCCTCCCGACGTCGACCTTCGATACCAGGGTGTACTTATCCTGCGCCGGGTCGAACCCGAGGCTTGCGCCTTCGAGACGGGCCACCTGAACCGGATCCAGCCTCCAGGTATCCTGCCCGTTGTTCACGCGCAGTTGCGCCTGGTACAAGTTCTGCCAGTCAAGGTTTACCGGACCGACTGCAACCTCGGCGGGCGCCTGGGCGGTCGTTCCGCGGTAGTACGCCTGGTTGCTCTGCCCCGCCCGGAACGAGGGGTGGGCGAGCAAGCCACGCGTGGACTGCTGCTCACCTTGTGCCGCCGCCCATGTCATCGCCGGCAACGCCAGCGCGGCGAGGATGGCGAGCCCCAGAACCAGCGAGTGTCGTACGATGTGACGCAAGACACCTCTCCTCCTTTGGAAGGAATGTTGGATGGGAGGCATCGGATGTGTCGATGTCCCGATCCCTTGAGCCATGATACATGGGCGGGCCTGGGTTGTCACCCTTCAGATCTTCCCATCTTAAGAGCTGGTTGCCAGGCACAGCGTGTGGCATCGCGCATTGTGGGCACGCGCCGCGCCCCGTCCGTGACCAGCCGCATAGTCCGGGCGCGGCTTTGTCCCTGGCCCGGCGGGGCGGGGGCGGGCCGACCGACGGCGGGCTGGGGGCTGGTGCGGGCGGGACTGTGTGCAGTGGGAAGGGAATGTGGTATTATGGTATAGCCAAGGAGAGTGTTGTGGGAGGGAGGAGCGTGTTGACGCTAAAAGACGTCCAAGGGAATGCCAATTTCCGGTTGCTCATAAGCAAGGCCAACGAGTACTTGTCGCTGCTCGGTTACACCGAACACGGACTGCGCCACGTGACGTACGTGTCCACGATGACGGCGTACATTCTGAGGAGCTTAGGATACGACGAGAGGACGGTCGAGCTCGGAGCCATCTCAGGTTATCTGCATGACATCGGGAACATGCACAATCGGAAGTACCACGGGCCCACCGGCGCGAACATCGTGTTCACGGAGCTTCGCATGCTGGGAATGCCGCTGGACGAGATCTGCACGATCACGACGGCCATAGCCAACCACGAAGAGGAGATAGGCATCCCCGTGAGCCCAGTGTCGGCGGCGCTCATCATCGCCGATAAGAGCGACGCTCACCGAACCCGGGTAAGGATGAGGCGGGCGCATGACATCCACGACAGGGTCAACCTCGCCATAACCGATTCAGCCTTGACGGTGGATAGCAAACGCAAGACCATTACGCTGGATATATCCTTTGATACTACCGAGTGCCAGATCATGGATTATTTCGAGATATACCTGACTCGCATGGAGATGTGCAAGCAAGCGGCCTCGCTTCTGGGCTGCAGGTTCAGGCTGGTCATAAACGGGCTCGAACTCCTCGGACAAGTGCAGCCCAAGGCGCCTACGGAGGCCGCCCCGCAGATAGCCTCGTCTCAGGCGGGTGCCTAGGGTCACGTTTTCTCAACCTTCCGCTTCCGCGTGCCCGGTGCGAGTGCCTGACATGCCGGGTGCTCGTCTGCATCGGAATGCGGGGAACCCACAGCGCTCTCCCCCGAGCTGCGGGTCGGCACTCAGCTGGAGCGGTACACGGCGCTCACCAAGATGTCGGTGAGGATGTCCTTGCCGGCTCCATCGGGAAGGGAAGCAAGGCAGCGCTTGGCTCGGGCGGCGCACCTCTCGGCGGTTCGTGACGCCCGCCGGAGGGCGCCCGATTCTCGCACGATCGCGATGACGCGCTCGCGAGCCGCGTCCCAGGCCGCGTCGCGCGCGCTGTCGCCGGCGGCGTTCCCGTTCCGGCTCCCACAAGGCTCGTTTTCGCAGCCGGAGGAGCCGGGAGAAGCGCCGTTCACATCCAGGCCGTTCAAGAGATTTCGCAGTTCATTGGACCACTTGGCGCTTTCCAGCGCGTATATGACCGGCAGCGTGTATACGCCGCAGGCGATGTCGTGCCCGGCAGGCTTTCCAGTGGTCGCGCTGTCCTGGGAGAAATCCAGGATGTCGTCGGCGATCTGAAACGCGACTCCGAGGTGGAGCCCGAAGCGGCGAAGCGCGTCCGCGGTGCTCCTCGGCGCTTCCGCGACGAGGGCGCCCGCGTAGCAGCTTAGGGCGAAGAGCATAGCGGTCTTTTGGCGGATCCGCCGCAGATACTGGCCGAAGGACACGGCCACGTTGCGCCTGCTCTCGTACTGCTCGATCTCTCCCTCGCAGACCTCCTGGACGGCCCTGGCTACGGAGGACAGCATTTCGTGGCTCGCGTACTCCGACAGTATGCGAAAGGCCCTGGTGAAGAGATAATCTCCTGTGAAGACCGCTACATCAGGTCCGTAGCGTGCGTGAACGGTTTTCACTCCTCTTCTGGTATCCGCGCCGTCGATGATATCGTCGTGAATCAGCGTTGCCATGTGGACGATTTCGATGGCCGAGGCGACCGGCACGAGCTTGGAAAGGTCGGCTTCGCCGAACATCCCCGATGCCAGAACGAGCGCGGGACGAACGCGCTTCCCGCCTGCCCTGAGGAGAGACATCACCGCGTCCGAAATGAGGCTGTGGCCGGTGGATAGCTGCTCTTCGAGGTAGGCCTCGACCTTTTTCAAGCTTTCGGCAAGCAAAGGATGAGACGACCACCCGGATACCAAAGGTTTGCCCATCGGTTTTCTCCATCTCCTGTCGCGCCCGGCTTCAGGGAAGCCTTGGGACCTCATGTGCCCGCGCGTCGTCCGGCCACCCGGCATCGGCCGACTGCGCGACGGCTTTCGGCAGAAATCTCAGGACGTACCCAGCGGCAATTCCGACGAAGTACCCCGTAGCGACCCCGGCCAACAGGAGCACGGGCAGGTAAGCGTACACGCCCATGGTGCCCACGACGATTCCAGCCACAAGGAGCTGGCCGATATTGTGGGATATGGCTCCCAGGACGCTCACGCCGACGAGACCAAACACCCCGCTGAAGCGCTTGTACGCGACGGACATCACTACGGTCGCGAGCATGCCTCCGACGACGCTGAACGCGAAGTTCGTGAGTGCGCCAGAGAGGAGCGACCCGAGAAAGGTCCGCAGGGCCACCACGATGAAGGCGTCATACGTTCCTGAAAGGACGATCACGAGGAGTGTGACTATGTTTGCGAGGCCCAGCTTAGCCCCGGGGACCATGAAGGGCACTGGGATGAAGCTCTCTGTTATGTGGAGCACGAGGGCGAGTGCCGTATAGATAGATATGTGTGTCAATCTCCGTGTTCTCGTCATCCCGCATGGAAGCCGCACGCGGCGCCGGGATGACCCGGCGCCCGCGCGGAAACCCATTTTCCTCCTTCCGGCCCTCCGGCGGTCTCACGTCCGCAATCACATGGCAACTCATGATTCAATACGCGATACCATCGAGCGCAGGCTTGGAAGCGCCCGCCGAACCCTGGATCTTCACTACCACCCTATTGGGGAGACACACGATGATCTCCCCAGGGTGCTCTATCCAGCCGGTCTTGACGCACACTTTGTCCGGGCAATCCGATGAACGGACCCTCGCGCGCCCGTCGTCGGCGATCTCGACGACAACGGTATGACCGCCGGGCGCGTGAACGTCCACGGTCGCGACCCCTTTCACTTGTGAGAAAGGCACCGTGCGGAAATGCCGGTTATCGACCTCTATCACTACCTCTCGCCCGGCCCGAGCGACCCCTTGCCAGGCCCGGCCAAGTGTTCGCCCCGCCAGGATGCCGGCGGCCGCGCCCACGATGACGAGCGCAAGGATGAGGTCAGCCTTCCTGAACGTTTTCAAGCCCATAGAACTTGACCGCCCATCCCTTGTTGACTTCTATGACTCCGCGAAGGCCCGGGGACGCGATTACCTGCCGGTCCTCGGTGACGATCACGGCTTCGAGTCCCGGGAGACCCGCGATGAGCTTCATCCCTTCAGACGGCCCCAGGAGGAACACCGTGGTGGATAGGGCATCCGCGTCCACCGCACGGCGAGCCAGGACCGTCGCGCTCACGATGCCTGTCTCGGCCGGGTATCCCGTGTCCGGGTCGATTATGTGGTGGTAGCGCCTTCCGTATTTCTCGAAGAAACGTTCATAGGTACCGGATGATACCACCGCTGTGTCGCGCACAGGCACGACCGCGAAGGTGGCGCCGCGCTCCTTCCACGGATCTTGTATTCCCACTCTCCAAGGCGAGCCGTCAGGCTTCGACCCGACCACCAGGATGTTCCCGCCGAGGTCGATGAACGCGCTCCTCACTCCGCGTTTTACCAGCGTCTCGGCGGCCTCGTCAGCAGCGAAGCCTTTCGCGATCGCCCCGAGATCGATGGCCATGCCGGGCTTCTTGAGGCGCACGGTGCTGGCTGACTCGTCCAGTTCTACGCTCCTGTAATCGACCAGCGACTTTGCCGCTTCGATCTCGCTTGGCGCAGGCACCCTCGCGTGGTCGGTGCCGATACCCCACAGTTCGACCAGCGGGCCTATCGCCACGTCGAACTTTCCGCCGCTTAAGTCGCCGTATTCAATGGCCTTCTTCACCACATACAGTGTATCCTCGGCTACCTTGGTTGGCAAGCGTCCCGACTCGCGGTTCACCGCCGCGACGTCGCTGGACGGGACATTCACGCTCATTAGTGCCTCGACTTCCCTGATGCGGGCCATAGCCTCTTCAACCGCTTCGTCCGCAGGCCCGCCCGAGGCGTACGCCCGCACTTGGACGAGGGTCCCCAGGGCGAAGCCGGTCCGGGCCGATGCGCTTGGCTTGCCGCCATCGAAACCCTGGCAGCCTCCGACCGCCACGGCCGCCGCCAGCAGGACTATGAGAGCTATGATGCCACGGACCGCCCGCAGGACCGTAGCCGGACGTGCAACCGATGGAACCGGTGGACGGCGCTCAACGTTCAGGCCCGTCCGGGCGGCACCGCCGGCATTGCGGGCGTCCGCGCATGTAGGGGCGTCTAGGCGCGTGTTTATCTTTGTGCTCGTTTTCACGTTCACAGTCACAATCGTACGCCGTCCTTGCTCTACCGTTCAGGACGCAGCCTTAAACGAGAGGCCCTCGGGCTATGAGGGGCCATGAGCTGCGCCGGACCGCCGTGCGCCGCAAGCTGTCGAAACGCCCTGCCGGAACACTGTGATTGTACCATTGTCTGGCGAAACTGTCTATGGTATAGTTGAAACAGCGCAAGCGAGACTGGAGCGACAAGCCGGGCTCCAAGGGAGCGCGGCGAAACTTTAAATAGCTAGGGCGGCGTGTGTGATAGTCGTCACAATCACAAATGGGTGGCTGGGCGGCTGTGGGCAAGGCCCGGGGGAGCCGTCCGGCCGGCCGGGAAAAGAACGCGTGGGAGGAATGGTGGATGGCGGACAAAAAGAGGGTGGTCATTCTCGGAGCGGGGTACGGGGGGATTCATGCGGCCAAGACCTTGCAGAAGATGCTTGGACGCGACGAAGCCGAGATCACGCTCATCGACAAGAACGACCGGCATATACTCCTGACCGAACTCCACGAGGTCGCAGGGGCCCGCGTCCATGAAGACAGCGTGCAGATCCCTCTTGCCGACATCTTCGGGAGGAGCAGGGTCAGGGTCGTGCAGGATCTCATCACCGGGATCGACCTCGAGAGGAAGGTGCTCACATCGGAGTCGGCGGAGTATCCCTACGATTATCTCATCCTGGCGTGCGGCAGCGAACCGGAGTTTTACGGCATTCCAGGGATGGCCGAGAACGCCTTGACCCTATGGTCTCTGGAGGATGCCCGGCGGATAAGGGCACACGTGCGCCGCATGTTCGAGCTTGCGTCCGCTGAGAGTGACCCGGTCAAACGCCAGGAGTTGCTCACGTTCGTAGTTGGAGGCGGTGGCTTCACCGGCGTCGAGATGGCGGGGGAGCTCGCGGAGTGGGTGCCTGACCTCTGCCGGGAGTTTGGCATCTCGCGTTTTTCGGTAACCGTGTACGTTGTCGAGGCGTTGCCGCGCATCTTGCCGACGCTTGCCGAGAACCTCGCCTGCAGGGCGGCCGAGGTCATGCGAGCGAAGGGCATCACCGTGCTCACGAATTCCCCGATAGTGGAAGTGAAGCCAGACGAGCTTACGCTGAAGTCCGGCGCAAAGATACGCACGCGCACGGTCATCTGGACGGGCGGGGTCCGGACCACGACGTTTCTTCAGGATAAGGGCTTCAACTGCAAGAAGCGCGGGCGCCTCGTGGTTAACGAATACCTGCAGGCAGATGGCCACAGCGACGTGTACGCCGTAGGTGACAACTGCCTCTTTGTGGACGAGAAAGGCGAGCTTCCCGCGCTTGTCGAGTCGGCCCTTCAGGGAGGGGCGTGCGCCGCCCGGAACATAGCCGCGGACATCAAGGGGGCGCCCAAGCGCAAGTTCCGGCCCCACCTGCACGGCGTGATGGTCTCGATTGGCAGCCATTACTCCGTGGCAGACCTCATGGGCATCTCACTGTGGAGCTATCCTGCGACCGTCATGAAGCACTTGGTGAACCTTCACTACCAGTCGGGGGTTGGAGGTCTCCGGGTCATACTCAAGTATCTCAGACACGAGATGATAAACGCGAGAGGGGTGCTTTCGGGGCTCATGAAGCACGCAAACGTCAAGGTCAGCCTCGCCTGGCTGGTGATCCTGAGGGTGTTCCTCGGGTACGAGTGGCTTTTGTCTGGAATCGGCAAGATTCGCGAGGGGTTTCTTGTCTCCGGCGACAAGCTTGTGTCGGGATCTTCGCTGATGCCGATGGGCCCGGGGACGCCTGGATGGTACAGGTGGTTCATGGAGACGTTTGTCTTCCCGCATGCCCTCTTCTTCCAGTGGGTCGTGACCCTCACCGAGCTCGCGCTTGGGCTCGCCCTCATATTTGGCTTGTTCACGACCCTTGCGGCGCTAGGGTCCATATTCATGAACGTGAACTTCGCCCTCTCTGGGGCCGGCGGTGACATCTGGTTCGTGATGGTTTCCATAGCGATGCTCGCCGGAGCCGGAAGGGCGTTCGGGCTTGACTATTACGTGATGCCGTTCCTCGGAGAGGTCGTGAAGGGGGCGCTCCCGAAATCCTGGGTTTCGCACGGCAGGCAGGCAGCGTCGGCTGGCGGGACGAAGTGATTCTCGGAAGGACCTTCGCACCTCCACCTAACACTGGCCGCAACGCCATGAGAGCACCGTAAGCGCAGAGCTGGGGTACGAAACGTGTGCCTGGTGCCCGCCTCTTCTCACGGGGCACCAGGCACACCGAGCCTTTTTCGGGCAGAACGGACGACGTGGAAGGGACTCTATGCGCCCGCCGCATCACGCGCCTTCAGCGATCCTGACGGAGACGTAGCCTCGCCGTCCTGTTTGGCCTTCTCCTTGTAGTCAGCGCTGCGATTGTCGGTTGTGTAGAACCCAGAGCCTTTGAAGATGATGCTCACGTTTCTGCTGATGAGCCGCCTGACCGGGCCGCCACAGGTGGGACAGCGGGAGAGGGGCTCATCCGACATGCGCTGGAGTTCCTCGAAACGGCCGCACTTCTCACAGTAGTACTCATACGTAGGCATGTCGAGATAATCCCTCCTTTAGAAAACTCGGCGCATCGTGGGCGCCCTCTAGGGGACGGAGCGCCGCGTATCCCGCGCCAATTACGTACTATACGCCGCTCCTTGGCTCGTGTCAATAACGCCCCTTCGACCCGGCTCGCTGGCGTCCTTGAATCCATGGGGGGCCCGGAATCATTTCCTCGCGCTTCTCCCGCCGGATGCATTTGTGAAGCGTACCACAAAGTGCTACAATGTACCAGGGGCGGCCTGCGGCGGCCTGATGGGGTGCAGCACGGGTGCATCGGTTTTGCCCTACCAACCCCGTTCATGGTGTATTCATCCACGGTTTCATGGGCGTCTTCACGAGCTCGACCAACCTTGGGCGTTGAAGGGAGCGCGGTGTCTGGTGTCAGGCGAGCGGGTAAGGGCCGCGAGAAAGGCAAAAGGGCTTACGCTCGTTGAGCTTGCCTCGAAGGCGGGGCTTTCCTATTCGTACCTGAGCGAGATAGAGCGCGGTGCCAAGACCCCATCCCTGGAGGCGCTCACACGGCTTGCGGATGCGCTCGGCCTGAGCAGGTCCGAGGTCATCGGGATCTCCGAAGACCAGGGGCATCATGGCATCGGGCTCGGTGACAGGCTGCGTCTCGCCCGCGAGGACAGGGGCATGACCCTGAAGGAAGTCGCGTCTGCGGCTGGCATATCCAGCACGTATCTGAGCGAGATAGAGCGCGGAAACGTGCGGCCTGCCGTGTCCGTCCTGAAGGAGCTCGCGCGCGTGCTGCGCGTTCCGCTGTCTGTCGTCATGTCGCCCAGCGAGCGCAACGGCCTCCTCGGCGAAAAGCTCAGGAGGCTGAGGGACAAACTCGGCATGACTCAGGCCGAGGTGGCCGCGAAGGCCGGGGTTTCGGCTGCGCTTATCGGCCAAATCGAGCTGGGACGCGTCTCGCCCTCGCTGAAGACAGTGAACAAGATAGCTTCAGCCCTTGGCGTGTCCCCCTGCTACTTGGTGCTGGACAGCGAGGGCGCCGAGGAGCTCCTTCCGGGGATGAGCAAAGATCTCCGGACCGTGCTGCAGGACCCCAATGTCCAGATGCTTTTGAGCGCTGTATGCACCATGAGCGAGCGCGAGATCCGGTTCGTTTTCGAGATGATCGCCCTGCTCAAGAGGTCCGGGCTTGGCTCGGCGTGAATCGTGGCTCTGCGTAAGGCGCGGCAGGCCCGCTCGTGCGGCAGCAGGCAGCGGACAGAGCTGGGGCCTACAGCGTTCTGACAACTGCTGCGAGACGCCGGCCGGTCCGGCCTTTTCCTACTCTCCCAGGTAAGCCTTGCGAACGGCCTCGTTCTCCAAAAGCTCCGGTCCGGGACCCTCCATCGTGATTGCCCCAGTTTCCAGCACGTACGCGTAGTCGGCTAGTTTTAGGGCAGCCTTGGCGTTCTGCTCTATCAGGAGGATCGTGCACCCCTCGTCGTGTATCCGGGTAAGCGCCTTGAATACCTCGCGCATGAGGACAGGCGCTAGCCCCAGGGACGGCTCGTCGAGGCACAGCAGCCTCGGCCGTGACATGAGAGCCCTGCCCACCGCGAGCATCTGCTGCTCGCCTCCGGAAAGCGTGCCGCCCTTCTGCGAGAAGCGCTCCTTGAGTCTCGGGAAGAGAGTGGTCACCCAGTCCAGGTCCTGTTGTATGCCCGCGGTGTCCTGCCGTGGGTACGCCCCCATCATTAGGTTCTCCAGGACGGTGAGGTTGCGGAATATCTTGCGGCCCTCCGGCACCATCGCTACTCCCGAGCGCACGATGTGGTGGCTCGGCTTTCCGACGATGTTCTGGCCCTTGAGCTCGATGGACCCCCGCCGGGCTTTCACAAGGCCCGTGATGGCGCGCAGGGTGGTGCTCTTGCCGGCCCCGTTCGCGCCTATGAGCGTGACGATCTTGCCCTCGGGCACGTCCATGGAGATCCCCTTGAGCGCGTGAATGCCGCCATAATAAACGTGGAGGTCTCTGATCTTGAGCATGCTACTTCTCCTCCTCGCCCAGGTAGGCCGCTATGACTCTGGGGTTCGACTGGATCTCCTGCGGGGTTCCCTCGGCGATCGAGACTCCATAGTCGATCACGCGTATCCGCTCGCAGATCCCCATCACAAGCCGCATGTCATGTTCGATGAGAAAGATCGTGAGGTTGAAATCGTCCCGGACGCGACAGATGAACTTCATCAGCTGTGTTGTTTCCTCAGGGTTCATGCCCGCCGCTGGCTCATCCAACAGGAGGAGCCGAGGCCTCGTCGCGAGCGCCCGCGCGATCTCGAGGCGGCGCTGCTGGCCGTACGGGAGGCTGCCTGCCTGCTCCCTCGCGAGGTCTGCGAGCCCTACCCGTTCGAGCAGCGCCATTCCGCGCTCGCGCGCGTCCCGGTCTTCCTGGACATAACCCGGCAGTTGGAACGCGGCCGAGAGGAACGAGGACTTCAGCCTCAGGTGTTGCGACACGAGGACGTTGTCGAGCACGGTCAGACCCGTGAAAAGGCGGACGTTTTGGAACGTTCTGGCAATGCCTATTGCGGCTATGAGGTCGGGGCGCCATCCTGTGATGTCTTGTCCTTCGAAGATCACCCGGCCGCTGGTGGGCGAATACTGGCCCGTGATTATGTTGAAGACCGTCGTCTTGCCCGCGCCGTTGGGCCCTATGAGCCCGACGAGCTCGCCCTTTCTGATGTCGAGGGAAAAGTCGTTCACGGCCACGAGCCCGCCGAACTTTATGGTCACGTGATCGAGGGTCAGGACGACTCCGTCTTGCGTTCGCGCTTCCACTCTCGCACCCCCCTGGTAACTCTGAGCACGGACAGAACCCAGTCCCACGATAGCTCGAACTGGCCGAAGAGGCCGCGTCGATAGAAGATCATGAGCAGAACGAGGAGTATTGAGAACACGACCATCCTCATGCCGGGGACGCCCGGGATATGGAGTGACCCGATGTCGATGGGTGCCTCCACAACCCGCAGGAGCTCGGAGACGACGGCGAACCCAAGCCCTGTGACGACCGATCCGGTTATGCTCCCAAGGCCTCCAAGCACGATGATAATGAGCAGGTTGAACGTCATTCCGAAAGTGAACAGGGTCGGGGAGATGGTCGTGATGAGCGAGACCAGAAGGCCGCCAGCCACTCCTCCGAAGAAGCCGCTTGTAACGAAGGCCAGCATCTTGGTTCGGAAAACATTGACTCCCATGGCCTCTGCTGCGATCTCGTCGTCACGTATGGCTTTCATGGCTCGCCCGTAGCTTGAGTTCGCGATATTGCTTACAACCAGCGTCGCCACGACGGCCGCCCCGAAGCACCAGTATACGTTGGCGTACTCGGGTATGCCCTTCATTCCCAGGGGACCGTTGGTCAGCCGAATGAGGTTGTTGGCGAGAACGAAGATTATCTCGCCGAAACCGAACGTGGCTATGGCGAGGTAGTCCCCGCGCAACCTGAACGAGGGGATGCCCACGAGAAGCGCCCCTATCGCTCCCATGACGCCACCCAGCAGGACGGCGAGGCCGAAGAGGTAACCAGGGAACGAAAACGAGTTGAAGGGCCACATGAGAGGCTCGAGGAACCACACGAACTGCTTCTGCTGGAGAGGCAGGATGAGGAGGGCCGTGGTGTACCCCCCGAGCGCCATGAACCCGTTAGGCCCGAGTGAGAATTGGCCCGTAACGCCGTTGACGAGATTGTACGCAACCGCCGCGACCACGTATATCGCGCCTGTGCGTGCCACCCGCAGCGGGAACTCCCCGAGGTGTGTGTCGGCCCACCACAGGGCGAGAAAGAGCACAACTATGAGGGCAAGCGTCAAAACAAGGTGCAGACGTCTTCTCTCCATGTCACACCTTCTCCTTTAGGGGTTCACCAAGGATCCCGGTCGGGCGGAGGAGCAGGAAAACCAGGAGCAACGTGAAGATTATGCCGTCCCGATAGCCTGAAAGGCCAGGCAAGAGCGCGACGGTCATGATCTCGACGAGCCCGATGAGGAAGCCCCCGAGCATTGCTCCGGTGATGTTGCCGATGCCGCCGACCACCGCCGCGGTGAACGCCTTCCATCCGGGGTAGATTCCCATAAGCGGGTTGATCTGTGGGTACTTGCAGGCCCACATTATGCCGCCGGCTGCGGCCAGAGCTGAGCCTATTGCGAAGGTGTATGATATCACCCGGTCCACGTCCACTCCCATCAGCCGGGTCGTCTCGATGTCCGTGGAGACGGACCTCATGGCCATGCCGACTTTGGTGCGGTACACGATGAACAAGAGGAGCGCAAGCAGGGCTAGGCTAAGGATGGGAACCCAGATCGACACACCTGACACGGCGGCGGGCCCGATCTTTATCACCCTCGCCATGATGTCGGGCCTTTGGAAAGCCTTCGGCCGTGCCCCCACGGTCACAAGCCCCAGGTTCTCCAGGAAGAACGAAACCCCCACGGCCGTCATCAGCGCAGATATCCTCGGTGCATTTCTCACGGGACGGTATGCCGCCCTATCAACTATGATTCCGACGAGGGCCGTGAGCACTATGGCGAGGATCGCTGATACGCCCCATGGCAGCCGGAATATGGCCACCAGGAAGAACGCGAAGTACGCGCCCACCATGAAGATATCGCTGTGAGCGAAGTTGATGAGCCTTAGAATGCCGTAAACCATCGTGTACCCGATGGCGATCAGCGCATAAAGGCTCCCGAGAGAGATGCCGTTCATGAGTTGCTGAATGAAAGTCTCGAGCGTCATTCGCATCTACTCCTTAAAAGGCGACGTCACGCGCCGCTACCCTAGAGGACTCGCAAGATACCGGACGGGGGCAAGAAGGAACCTTGCCGTTTTCACAGCCACGGCCCTCCTTGCCCCCTGTGATGACTGGAGCTGATTTCGCACCGCGGCGCCTCAACCGAGACCTGCTCAAGCTATCCCTGCCGGCGGCGCCGCGACGAACGGGCGTTTCCGACCCCGCTCCCTTTCAGGCAAACGAGGGTCCCTTCGTGCACATGCGTCAAGCGATCGCCCGTAAGCAGCCGTAGGCAGCCGTCACGGATACACGATCGACTGGTAATCCCACTTACCGTTCCTCACGATCCTGAATACCACGGGTTTAATCGCGTCGCCGTTCTCGATCGTGACGGGCCCGGTCACCACCGGCAAGTCCTTCGTGTCTTCTATGGCCTGGGCGATCTTCTTGGGATCATCCGACCCGGCCCTCTTGATCGCATCGAGGACTATCAAGTAGCAGTCCGCGCCGAGGGCGCCGAACACGTTAACTTCGCTGTCGGCTCCGAATTTCTTCTTGTAAAGCTCGACGTATTTCTTGCCGATGTCCGTCACGGCCGCCTTCTCATGCCAGAAGGTTGTGTGCTGGACGCCCTCCACGGCCTTCCCGCCTATGGACAGGAACTCCTCAGTAGCTATCCCGTCGGCTCCAAAGACAGGTTGAGTGAGGCCGAGGTCCCGCGCCTGACGGACAGCAAGGGCGGTCTCTTGGTAGTAGTTGGGGATGTAGATGACGTCGGGGTTCTTGTTCTTGATCTCGGTGAGCTGCGCGCTGAAGTCCTGGTCGCCGTACTTGCACTTCTGGTGAGTGAGCACCTTGCCGCCGAGCTTGATGAACTCCTTCTCAAACATGGTTCCGAGAGCGATGCAGTAGTCGTTGGCTATGTCGGAGAGGATCGCGGCGGTCTTGGCTTTGAGGTCTCTGTAGCAATATGTTGCCGCGATGGACGCCTGGAACGGGTCGATGAAGCACGCGCGGAAGACGTACTTCTTGCCCTGGGTGCAGAGGGGGTTCGTGGTCGTAGGGCCGATGATCGGGACCTGTTTCTTCTCGCAGATCTCGCCGGCGGCGAGCATGTTGCCGCTGATCGTGGGCCCGATTATCGCGACGGCCTTGTCGTTTTCGATGAGGCGGGAGGCGGCGTTAGCAGCCTCGACCTTGTCTGACTTGTTATCGAGGAGCTTGAAGACAACCGGCCTGCCAAGGACCTCGGGCTTGACAAGCTCCTTGATAAGGTTGACCCCTTCCCACGCTGCCTGGCCGTATGCGGCCACCTGCCCCGTCATCTCAAGGTTGAATCCGATGACGATGGGCTCCGCCGAGTATGCCACCGCTCCCAGCGAAACAAGGGCAATAACCAAAACGAAGCATAGTATGAACCTTCTCACTGCTCACTACCTCCTCGTTTTGCGCAAGGTTGCCGGTTTTTCCTAGCCTGCTCCATTACAAACCTTCGGATATGTGTACGAGTTTACGCCCGACTGGTCACCTCCCCCTGGGAGAGAGCCCCGGCCCTCCCCGCCGTCTGAAATATGCCCGCAGTGCAGGTCCGCCTGCCCTTTGTCACAGGGACGGACCCCGAAGCAATGAAGCATGCCGTCCGCGCTGCGCTCGAGTAGATGGCCCACACCTGCTTCCGTCCGGGCTGTCGCGCCCGGCTTGGCAGCTCTGGTATGAGTTGTTTCAACGACTATATCATGGAGCGCCCGCGTAGTCAAGCAGCAGGTTAAGGAACCGATTGGGGTAAAGATATGCCTCCCCACGCTCCGAATCGCGTGCACCACGGCCCAGATCTGAGATTCGCCTCACGGCCGTCGTGTTGTCTCACGCACGAGTTGCTTACGCGCACGCGCGACACGCGTGGCCCGTCTCGAATGGCTCGCGGGTGATGGAGCAAACGGCGCGCCATCCAGAACAGTGTTTTATTCGCCTTGCGACGGCTCATTTCCTCTTTCGGACCACGCGCGCGCCGGGATTTTCCGCGCGGAACGCCGCCCGTCTCAAGCGCTCGAAGCCGAAGCACGACGCGAGGTCAACGTGAAGGAATACGTCGCTCGGTATAGAAAGACAGGCATGCTGAAGGGCAGCGCCAGCTTGTGGTGGAGACCGTTGAGCTTCCCCAGTGGCTGCCAGTCCCAACGACCCCGGCGGCGGCTCCGTTGACTTCACCCGGGCTGAGGTGGCATAATGTGGGAAAGTGCAACAGCCATGTGGCGGTCTACTTGGGTCGTGGCCGGGAGGGCCGAGAATCATGGAGATAAGGGTCACCGTGGACAGGATCGAAAGCGGGAAAGCCGTGCTCCTTGTGCGTGAATCCGAGAATGAGGCGATCATATGGCCCCTGCCAGCCTTGCCCGAAGGCGTCCGCGAGGGCATGGTTCTCAAGGTTCGCGTGGAGCCGGACGAGGAGGCAACCGCCGCCGCGAAGGAACGCGTGGGAGACTTGTTGAAAAAGCTGCTTTCGAAGGGGAGCGGACAGTGAACTAGTCAGGGGCGTCGGGCGGGTCTTCGAAAAACTCCTCAGGCGAGCCCCCGGCGGTCCGGCGATGGCACGGGCGGGCGCGCGGTTTCACTTGCAAGCCAAGCCGAAGGCGGAGAGCCGGGGCAGGCGCCTAGGGAAGGAAGACGCCCGGGTCCGTCGAATGATCGCTCTTGAAAAAGAGTAATCAACCGATTCTAAGGAATCTCTGGGTGGGGAGGCCTAGGAAATGAGAAGAGTCGTGTTGGCCGCTGTCACCATGTGTCTTGTGCTCGGCGTGGCGTCCGCGTCATTTGCGGCTGTGGCACAGCTTGTCATGGCTACCGGCGGAACGGCGGGGACCTACTATCCTCTGGGCGGTGCGATGGCGCAGCTCATCAACGAGAAGGTGAAGGATGTCAATGTCACCGTCCAGAGCACGGGTGCTTCCATCGCGAACTTGAGGATGATTCATCAGAAGGAAGTTGATCTCGCTCTCGTGCAGACCGACACCGCGGACTACGCCTGGAACGGGACGGAGTTTTTCGAGAAGGACGGAAAGCTACAGAGCTTCGGCGTGATTGCCTCTCTTTACCCTGAGCTTATCCAGATCGTCGCGTCCGCGAGTTCCGGGATAAACTCCGTGGCCGACCTCAAGGGGAAGAGGGTCTCGGTCGGAGCGCCTGGCAGCGGAACCGAGGCGAACGCGAGGCAGATCCTTGAAGCGTACGGCCTTAGTTACAAAGACCTTGCCCAGGTGCAGTACTTGAGTTTCGCCGAGTCCGCGGAAGCCTTCAAGGACAAGCACATCGATGCCTTCTTCGTTACGTCGGGCATACCGAACGCCGGGATCCAAGACGTGGCTACGCAGCACAAGATCAAGATCGTCGAGATCCCGCAGGACATGTACAAGAAGCTACATGGCAAGTATGGCTTCTACGGCGAGGCCGTCATCCCCGCGGGGACATACATCAACCAGACCAAAGACGCGAAAACCGTGGCGGTCCAGGCGGTTCTCATCGCGCGGTCGGACCTTGACGCAGGTCTGGTCTACCAGATGACCCGGGCGCTATTCGAGAACCTCCCCGAACTTGCGAAGGCCCACGCCAAGGGCAGCGAGATTACCCTGGCGGGCGCTCTCACGGGCGTCAGCACGCCGCTGCATCCCGGGGCCGAGAGGTATTTCAGAGAAAAAGGTCTCGTGAAATGACGTGGGTGCGAGTGAGGGGATGGCCAGCGGCTCACCCATGGGGCGTCGCGATGATGATGCCGGATGCATAGGGAGACTCCCTCAGCGTGAAGGACGCAAGGGGCGTGCCATGGCTGCGCTTGCGCTGGCGGTTCTGGCAGCCGGGGTGGCGTCGCTCGTTCCCGGGCTAGTGGCCCTCGAGGTAAGGGAGAGCCCGCTCGGTCCCCTATTGTACTTCGCCCCGGTGTCGGTTGGAGCCAGGTTCGAGGTGAGGTTCGTTCACTCTGTGGAACGGACCCCGGTCCGCGAGGTCTTCGCAGTCGGTCCGGACCTTGCGATCTACCTCGTCGAGACGGTATACGAATCCTTCGGCGCCGGGCTGCCGACGACCGCCGACAAGGGCGCTCGATTTATCCTGGACGGGGGGAGGATGAGAATCACCGGGCTTCGCCGGCGCATCGGCGAACTTCGGCTGGCCGTAAGCTCGGTACCTGGGCATGCGCTTACGATCCCCGGCGAGACCGTTGTACTTGCGAACCTGGCGGAGCCGGGGACGGCCCTCACCCTGAGGGTGGTTCATGCCCCCGCGGCTGCATTCTTGTTCAGGGGGAGGTTCTGGTGGAAAAGAGGATAGGGGAGGCTCCGAAGGGAGTCGGGGAAGGCCCGGGCGCGCCCCGAGACATTGCGGAGGAAAAGCCCGTAAGCCAGGCTGAGATCGAGGATATCCTCATGAAGTATGACAGGGAGTCCGCGTACCGGAGGATCCCGGGGATCTATTCGGTTGTCGTGGGCGTCATCGCGGTTGCGTTCTCCGTTTTCCAGCTCTATACCGCAGCCTTCGGCGTCCTCCCTGCACAGATACAAAGGGCCGTGCACCTGGGATTCGGCGTGGTGCTGGCGTATCTTCTCTACCCGGCATCCCGCAAAGGCATTCGCACGCTGGCGTGGTACGACGTGGGGTTGGCCGCCGCCGGTGCTCTGGTCATGGGCTATCTCGTCGTGAATTTCGAGGCGCTCTTGGTGCGGGCGGGCGCCTACACTGCGACCGACATAGCCGTGGGCGCCATCGGCATCCTTCTCGTGCTCGAGGCTACGAGACGCGTGGTGGGGACTCCGATACTGGTCGTCGTGGGGTGTTTCCTTGCTTATGCGCATTTCGGACGATACGTGCCTGGGTTCTTCGGGCATCGCGGCGCGTCTCTCGAGAGGCTGGTAGGGCACATGTTCTATACCACCGAGGGGATCTTCGGCATCCCGCTCGGCGTCTCATCCACGTTCATATTCCTTTTCATCCTCTTCGGGGCGTTTCTAGAGAAGACCGGCATCGGGCAATTCTTCATAGACATCGCGAACTCCATAGCCGGCCACGCAGCGGGTGGCCCAGCGAAGGTCGCTGTCATCACGAGTGCTCTCGAAGGAACGGTGTCCGGGAGCTCTGTTGCTAACACGGTTGGGTCCGGGAGCTTCACGATTCCCATGATGAAAAGGCTCGGATACCGGCCGGAGTTCGCGGGAGCGGTTGAGGCGTCGGCGTCGACCGGCGGTCAGATCATGCCCCCGATCATGGGTGCGGCTGCCTTCCTGATGGCGGAGTTCATCGGGGTTCCGTACCTGCAAGTCGCGAAGTCAGCTATCATCCCGGCCATCCTCTATTTCACCGGTGTGTTCATCGTCGTCCACCTCGAGGCCAAGAAGACCGGCCTCCGTGGCCTTCCCAAAGAGCAGTTGCCGAGGTTCTGGGATATTATGCGCCAGCGCGGGCAGCTGTTCCTCCCCTTGGTAGCAATCGTCTATCTGCTCGTCGAGGGCAGCACTCCGATGAGAGCGGCGCTTTGGGGCCTCGTCGTGGCGGTGTTGGCGAGCTGTCTCTCCAGGGCGACCAGAATGAAACCCCGGGATGTCGTCACCGCGCTCGAGCAGGGAGCCAGGAACGCCCTCGGTGTTGTGATAGCGTGTGCCGCGGCGGGCATGATCGTTGGGACCGTCACCCTCACCGGCCTCGGTTTGAAGCTCGCAAACGGTCTCATCCTCTTGGCCCGAGGCCAGCTCCTTCCCACGCTTTTCTTCACGATGTTGACGTCCTTGGTGCTCGGGATGGGCGCGCCGACCACGGCGAACTACGTCATCACATCGACCATAGCGGCGCCAGCCCTTATGAAGCTCGGTGTGCCGGTGATGGCTGCGCACATGTTCGCGTTCTATTTCGGGATCGTTGCCGACGTGACGCCGCCCGTGGCTCTTGCGGCTTTCGCCGGGGCAGGGATAGCGAAATCGAACCCCGTAAAGACCGGGATCGAGGCCACCAAGCTATCCATAGCAGCGTTCTTGATCCCGTACTTCTTCGTGTATGCTCCTTCGCTGCTCCTTATCGGCACGGTGTCGTGGCTGGACACCGCCAGAATCATAATCGGCGCCGTCATCGGCATGATCGCGGTCGGCGCGGCGGTGGAGGGATGGCTCCTCACGTCGGCGGGGGTCGTGGAAAGGCTGCTTCTTTTCATCGGAGGGCTCCTGCTCATCCACCCTCACATCTCCACTGATATCATCGGGCTTTTGGTGATAGGTGCCGTGTACGCAGCTCAAGTTGCTAGAGTGCGGCGAGGGAGGCCTCAAACGGGGCTGCCGCGCTCGCGATGACATGACGGGCTACTCGGTGCGGGTTCGGCTTTGTGGAGGAAAGGGTTGCCGTGTGAGGCGCGGGGAACGGACGAGAAGGGTTTTGTGGCCGCCATGTTGAAGGAAAACTCTGTGATGCAGCGAACAATGTTCTTCGGCGAGCACGCGAAACCCCCGACCGGGATCGCGGCCGAGGAACTGTACAAAGTGGTGGGGTCGGCCTTGAGATCGACCCACCGACTGCGGCGTGCGAGGGAGGCATCCCGGGTCGCAGAGCGGCATGGCCTGGCTTGGAAGTGTCCGATGTCTTGCGGGCGTATCGGAGATGCGAGGATACCGGACGATCTAGCCAGGCTTTAGTTTCTTGCGGCTCTCGGACTCATGGTTCCTCGTAGTGACTCGGTAGTGACTCGCGCTCGCTGTTCGCGGCCGCTGTGGGCGACGGGGTCGGGCGTGGGTACGTCGTCTCCTTTCTTGACGCTGCCAGGGTTGCCGTTGTTGCCCTCTGGGGACCGCGCGCTTGCGGCGCGCCTGGTTCGAATTCGGCGCGCAAGCCTGCCGAATTCTCCACGCCCCGTCGTGCAAGCACCGGTGACCCTGGGCAGGACCCCTCTGCCGGAAACTAGCGCGAGCTTTTGGCGACATACTTAGATACTTGCAATAATGGAAAGAGGGGGCATCGGTGGCGTGAGCGAGAAAGAAGATCTTGTTGCGAAGGCAAAGAAGCCTGCGGAAGATGCGCTGAAGCTTCACCCTTTTTATCGGGGAAAGATCGAAACGATTCCCAAGTGCGAGATCCGTGACTTCCAGGATTTTGCTATATGGTATTCACCCGGCGTCGCCGCTCCCTGCAAGGAGATCGCACAGAACAGGGAGCTTGTTTACTCCTACACCAACAAATGGAACACAGTTGCCGTGGTGTCCGATGGCACGAGGGTGCTAGGCCTCGGCGACATCGGGCCGGAAGCCGGCCTACCTGTGATGGAAGGCAAGGCCCTGCTCTTCAAGTACTTGGGTGGCGTGGACGCGTTCCCGATCTGTCTTGCAACGAAGGATCCCGACGAGATAATCTCCGCAGTGAAGTGGATCCAGCCGTCTTTCGGTGGGGTGAACCTCGAGGACATCGAGCAACCCAAATGTTTCTATGTGCTCGAGCGGTTACGTGAGGAAGCCGAGATCCCCGTCTGGCACGACGACCAGCAGGGCACGGCAGCGGTGACGGTCGCAGGCCTCGTGAACGCCTTGAAGTTGGTGGGGAAGGACCTCGCCAAGGTGAACATCGCCATGATCGGTGCAGGCGCTGCCAACATCCGCACCGCGTGGCTCATAATCGCTGCGGGCGCAGATCCCGGCAGGATAGTGATGTGCGATACCAAAGGCACGCTTCACAAAGGCCGCACGGAGCTTGCCAAGACTCACAAGGAAAAGTGGGAGCTTGCACAGCGAACCAACGGGCGCGGCCTTGATGGCCAAGTCCCCGATGCCATGCGCGGAGCGGACGTGGTGATAGCGCTCTCCAAGCCCGGCCCGGGCGTGATCCATCCTGAGTGGGTGAGGTCGATGGCGAACGACGCGATCGTGTTCGCGTGCGCCAATCCCGTGCCTGAGATATGGCCATGGGACGCAACGGAAGCCGGGGCGGCTGTCGTGGCGACCGGACGGTCCGATTTTCCGAACCAGGTCAACAACTCGCTGGGATTCCCCGCGATCTTCAGAGGCACCCTGGACGTCAGGGCGAAGACCATCACCGATGAGATGTGTCTCGCCGCCGCTCTCGAGCTTGCGAGATGTGCCGAGGACAAAGGCCTCTCTCGCGACTACATCATCCCCACGATGGACGAGTGGGAGGTCTACCCAAGAGAAGCCGCGGCCGTGGGAAGGAAAGCCATCGAGCAAGGAGTGGCGCGTCTCGCTCTAACATGGGACGAACTATACAAGAACGCTGAGGCCATGATCAGCCGATCGCGTGAGACCGCGAAGTTGCTCATGGAAAACGGGATCGTGAAGAAGGCACCCAGGGTTTGAAGCAAGATCGCACGCCCGGCGGCCTAAGCATGGCGCCAGAAGTTTTCGCCCCTTTTCTTGGGGGTGCTAGGGTTGCCGGTGCTTGCACGACGGGGCGTGGAGAATTTGGCCAGCCCGTGTGCCAAATTCGAACGAGGCGCGCCGCAAGCGCGCCGTCCCCGGAGGGCAACACCGGCAACCCCGGACAAGACTTGCGCGCTGAAAAGCAGCGCGAACTTGTGGCGATCTGCTTAGTCGTGGCCGGGCGCGGCCGGGGAGCGATGGACTTTGAGGCTCACGCGAGACTTGGTGAGCAACGACAGCAGACGGAGACTGCTGGACATCAGCGGTGAGGACGTCGTCTCGTGCTACCAGTGTGGCAAGTGCTCGGCGGGGTGTGTCATGGGAGCGTCGATGGATCTCCTGCCGCACCAGGTAGTGAGGCTTGTCCAGCTCGGTTGCGTTGAAGAGGCGCTTGCTTCCCGCGCGATCTGGGTCTGCGCATCGTGCCTTGCTTGCAGCGCACGCTGTCCGAGGGGCGTGAGCCTGCCGAACGTCATGGAGGCGCTGCGCGTGACGCTCTTACGCTCTGGTGGAAGGCACGTGGACCCCGCGGGCCTTCCGGAACACGTTCTCGACAACGCGCCGGAGCAGGCATTCGTTGCTGGCTTCAGAAAGTACACGTGAAGGCGCCCGACGATGGGCAGCGTGGACAGGGAGGTTAGGGAGTAAAGGCTTCTTCGACCCGGACGAGGAATAAGGGAGGAGGGTTGCCGCGAACCACCGCTGGATGGCAGAGGCGGTTCGTGGCGAAGCGAGATGGGCTACGCGTATTTCCCCGGATGCACCCTTCGGGGGAAGGCCAGAGGCTTCGAGAAATCAGCCCTCGCCTCGGCGCGCGTCCTCGGCATCCATCTTGAGGAACTCCCGGAGTGGCAGTGCTGTGGGGCTACGTTTCCGCTCCAGGCAGACAACTCCTTTCCGCTCGTGTCTCCGGCTCGGGCCCTCGCGTCCGCCAGCAAGATGGGCGGGCGCCTTGTGACGTTGTGCTCCGCCTGCTACAACGTGCTGAAACGCACAAACCACGTGATGCGCACCGACGCCGACCGCCGCGACAAGGTGAACTCCTTCATCGAGGCGGATTACGAGGGCGAGGTCGAGGTCCGTCACTTTCTTGAGGTGCTCCGCGACGATGTAGGCTTCGAGACGCTCGCCCGGCGCGCGACCGGATCCCTCGCTGACCTCGCCGCCGCTCCGTATTACGGTTGCCTCCTCCTACGTCCCCACGACGAGCTTGCGTTCGATGACCCGGAATCCCCTCACATCCTTGAGGACTTTCTTGCCGCCCTCGGGTGCAGAGTAGTGGACTACCCCTACAAGATAGAGTGTTGCGGGAGCTATGTCGCGCTCGAACCCGGGGAGCCTGCTTCCGAGCCGAGCAGAAAGGTGGTCGAATCGGCGAAGGCGAGGGGAGCCCAGGTCATCGTGACGAGCTGCCCTCTGTGCCAGTACAATCTCGACGCGTCACAGCAGGGCGCCGGCGGCCGTGCCGCAAGAGGCGTCCCGGTCGTCTATTTCACGCAGCTCCTCGCCCTCGCCCTAGGCCTGCCGGAGGACGTGTTGGCCCTTGAGAACCATTTGATTTCTCCTGCGCCGCTCGTGCGCTCGGTCCGGTCCATGGGGAGTGAGGTTACGGCATGAGAACAGGCGTGTTCGTGTGCTGGTGTGGCCTGAACATCGGAGGGGTCGTGGATGTGGCGAGGGTGGTCCGGGAGGTTTCTGGCTGGCCGGGAGTCGCCTTCGCCCAAGACTACCGGTACATGTGCTCTGACCCGGGGCAACAGCTCATCAGAGACGCTGTCAAGAGGGAGCGGCTCGACAGCGTGGTCGTGGCAGCGTGTTCGCCCGCCATGCATGAGGCCACGTTTCAGGCGGTGGCGGAGAGCGCCGGGCTGAACCCATACAGGTGCGAGATCGCAAACATCCGCGAGCAATGTAGCTGGCCTCACCAGGACGAACCGGACCGGGCGACGGACAAGGCCGTTGAGCTGGTTCGGGCATCCTTCGAGAAAGTCCGGGGCGATGAGCCCCTGGTGCCGTTGTCTGTGCCCGTGACCAGGCGCGCGCTCGTCGTGGGCGCCGGCATCGCGGGCATGCAGGCCGCGCTGGACATCGCCGATGCCGGGCACGAGGTCGTGCTCGTAGAGCGTCTGCCGTATATCGGCGGTCACATGGCGCAGCTCTCGGAGACGTTCCCGACCCTCGATTGCTCGCAGTGCATCCTCACGCCGAAGACCTCGGAGGTGGGCAGACACCCCTTGATCAAGCTCATCACAAACAGCGAGATCGAGTCGGTGTCAGGGTATGTGGGGAATTTCTCCGTAAGGATCCGTAGGAGAGCGACCTACGTCAATTGGGACGTCTGCACCGGCTGCGGTGTGTGCAGTGAGAAATGCCCGTCGAGAACGTTGTCTTCGTTCGAGCGGGGTCACGCGGAGGAGCCGGCGATAGCCATCGCTTTCCCGCAGGCTGTTCCCCACAAACCCGTGATCCACGCCGAGGCCTGCAGGCATTTCACGAAAGGCAAGTGCGGGATTTGCGAGAAGGTGTGTCCGGTGGGAGCCGTCGACTTCGGGCAATGCGATGTGCTCCTCGAGGAGAAGGTGGGGGCCATCGTGGTTGCCACGGGCTACGACCTCTACCCCAAGGCGCAAGTGGGTGAATACGGGTACGGCGTCTATCCCGACGTCATAGACGGCCTCGAGTTCGAGCGCCTCAACTCCGCGTCCGGCCCGACCCAGGGGGAAATAAGGCGCCCGTCCGACGGCAAGGTGCCGAAGGAGGTCGTGTTCATCCAGTGTGTGGGGTCTCGCGACCAGGAGAAAGGGTATCCATATTGCTCCAAGATCTGCTGCATGTACACGGCCAAACACGCCCGCTTATACAAGCACAAGGTGCCTGACGGTCAGCCGTACGTCTTCTATATGGACATCCGCGCCGGGGGCAAGGGCTACGAGGAGTTCGTGCAGCAAGCCACCGACGAAGGAGTGCTGTACCTGAGGGGCAGGGTCGCACGGGTGTTCCAGGACGGCGACAGCCTCGCGGTGTTCGGCGTGGATACCCTCTCCGGCAAGAAAGTGGAGATCCGTGCGGACATGGTTGTGCTTGCTACGGCCATCGTGCCCGCAAGCGGCGCGAGAGAGCTTGCGAGGGCATTGAAGGCTGCTACGGACCAGTACGGGTTCTTCTCTGAAGCGCATCCCAAGCTTCGTCCGGTAGAAAGCCTCACGCGAGGCGTGTACATCGCCGGATGCGCCCAGGCGCCCAAGGATATCCCGGACACCGTGACTCAGGCCGGCTCAGCCGCTGCGAAGGTGCTCGCGCTTTTCTCCGCCGAACGGCTCGCGCACGCGCCGACCGTGGCCGCGGTGGACGAGGAGTTGTGCAGCGGGTGCGGCGTGTGCGTGGACGCGTGTCCGTACGACGCTCGCACGCTCGACGACAGGCGGCGCGTGGCGGTCGTGAACGAGGTCCTCTGCGAGGGATGCGGCGCTTGCGTTGTGGCCTGCCCGGGCGGTGCGACTCGCCAGAGGAACTCGGCAAGGTCCCAGATGCTGTCGATGGTTGACGCCGTGGTCGGATAGGCCGTGGACAATGCGCATGTGCATGACGGGGAGCCGGCTCGCGTTGGCGGATCCGAGGGCTGGCAGGGTCGCCATAGGTCGCCGTGGCTCGAAGGTCGAGTATCTTGCCGTCGCAGCGAGATGGCGCTGCGAGGCCGCCGGGGGCAGTGGTGATCATGAGCATGAGCGCGACGATGACGCCCGGGGCGAGTTCGCCCGGAGTGGGTTCCAAAGGATCCGTGCTTGTCATGGGGGCTGGCGTGGCTGGGATGCACGCCTCGCTCATCCTGGCGGATGCGGGCGCGCACGTGTACCTGGTGGATTCGTCCCCCGCGGCGGGCGGGCTGTGGGGCTTTCTCGACAAGACCTTCCCGACCGACAGCTGCGGGGTATGCCACATGTCCCCGAGGAATCCGGCCTACTGCCCGGTCATAGAGGTGGAGCGGCATCCTCGCATCACACTCATGGCGAGGAGCAGGGTGACCCACGTGTCCGGGGATGTCGGGGACTATCGGGCGACCGTGATAACCTCCCCGGAATACGTCAGGCGTGATCTCTGCGATGGATGCGGCGAGTGCGAGAGAGTGTGTCCCGTTACAACACATGAGCCCTCATACCTCGGGATGCGGGATCACAAGGCAATATACGCTCCGAGCCACCGCAGCGTGCCGGCGGGATTCGTCGTGAATGAAACGACATGCACGAGGTGCGGAAGGTGTCTCGAAGCATGCCCGAGGGGTGCCATTGACCTGTCCCGTAAGGAAGCCCGGACCGAGCTCCATGTGGCGGCCATCATCGTATGCGTCGGGGCAACCCTTTGCGACCCTCGCGTGCGCCCGGAGTACTCGTACGATCCTTCGAAGAACGTCATCACGGGCCTGGAATTCGAAAGGATGGTGAGCGCCTCTGGCCCGACATCGGGCCGACTCGTCCGGCCCGGGGACGGCAGAAAGCCGACCCGGGTTGCCTTCATCCAATGCGTTGGCTCTCGTGACAGGTCGAAGGCTAGCCCCTACTGCTCCTCAGTCTGCTGCATGTACGCTGTCAAGGAAGCCATCATCGCCAAGACCCTCGCGCCGGAGGCACGGGTGAAAGTCTTTTATACGGACCTGAGAGCCCTCGGGAAAGGATACGAGGAGTATTATGCCCGCGCCAGGTCCCTCGGCGTGGAGTTCGAGAACTGCAGGGTCTCGGGGATCGAGGAGAGGGAGGGGGCGCTCGAGGTATGCTCTGAGGTGGGCGGGGCGGTCAGGCGCCAGAGCTTCGACCTCGTGGTGCTCTCGAACGGCCTCATTCCCAGCCGGGACCTTGAGGCGCTCGGCGCCGCGCTCGAGGTGGAGCGGGACGAGTTCGGGTTCATAAGCGCCTTCCGGGGTCGGCTCCAGGGCGTTGAGACCTCTCGTCCGGGCATTTTCGTCTGTGGGGGAGCCTCGGGTCCGCAAGACATCCCGAGTGCAGTCGCAAGGTCGGGAGCGTGCGCCTTGCGTGCTCTCCAGGTGCTCGATCGAAACACGGGCCCAGTTGCCGTGCCCGCAAGGCGCGTGGCCACGGCGACTCCCGGAACATCTCCTCTCCAGGTTCAGGCGGGCCGAAGCGCTGAGGACGAGCCGAGGATCGGCGTCTTCCTGTGCAGGTGCCCATCGTCCATGGGCAGCCTCGACCCCGCCGGGCTGGCCGCGGCGCTGGCCGAAGCGATCGCCGCCAAGGACGTAGACGACGTCGTGATTGTGAAGGAAATCGCATCCATATGCACGCCGGAAGGGATCGCGGACCTCGTCCGGGAGGTCGCGGCCAATGCCGCCAACCGGGTGGTGGTCGCCGCGTGCTCGCCAAGGAACGTGCTCGGCTCCATAGAGGCGGAGCTTTCAATGGCAGGCATCCCGTGCGGCATGATCGAGGTAGCAAACGTGCGAGAGCAGTGCGGCTGGGTTCACGCGGATCCCTTGGAGGCCACGACAAAGGCTCGCGATCTCGTGGCGATGGCTGTCGCGGCAGTGCGCCTTGCGAGGCCGCTCGAGCAGCGCTCCCGGGCGATCCCCGCAGGGGCGGTGGTTATCGGCGGCGGCCCCGCGGGAATGGAGGCCGCGGCCTCCCTTGCGGACCTCGGCCACGAAGTCCACCTTGTTGAGAAGGAGAGCACCCTCGGTGGCAGGGCGCGTCTCCTCGCTCGTACGCTCGACGGCGCCGATGTCAGGGATATCCTTGCGAACCTCGAGGATCGCGTGAGGGCAAGCGGTCGCATCACTATCCACACCCTGGCGCATGTCGCGTCGATAAGGAGAAATGAGGGTGGCTTTCGGCTCTGTATCGTCCGCCACCATGAGAGCGCGGCCGGCGGAGCGTCTGGCACCGAGCGGGATGTCTCCGAGGGCGCCGAAAGCCCCGGCGGCGCCGCCGGTGCCCTCGAGATCGACTGCGGTGTCGTGATCCTGGCGACGGGAGGAGTCGAAGCGCCCGTTCCCGCGCGCCTGGGGGCCCGGGACGGAGTGCGCGTCTTGACCCAACAAGAGCTCGAGGCGCGCCTGTGGCCGGCGGTCCGTGTTCCGGCCGACGTCCGAAGCGTGGTCATGATACAGTGCGCCGGGTCCCGCGACGAGGCGAGGCCCTACTGCAGTCAGGTTTGCTGCGCTCACGCCATCAAAAACGCTATCCGGCTCAAGGAAGAGCGCCCGGACGTGGAGGTGTACGTGCTTCACCATGACATTCGCGTGTCCGGGCTCTTCGAAGCGTACTACGAGCGGGCGCGGCGGATGGGGGTGGTGTTTGTAAGGCATCCCGACGGCACATGGCCCAAGCTCGCTCTGAACGGTGGGGGGCTCCAATCGAGCGGCGGCCCCGGGCTCGCGGTGGAGGTCTTCGACGAGGTCCTCGGTGAGGTGATGGTCTTGCCCGCCGACCTTGTCGTATTCTCCACCGGGGTGGAAGGTTCGGCGGATCCCAAGCTTGCCGCGGACCTTGGGGTGCCCGTTGACCGTTACGGCTTTCTAGCCGAGGCTAACCCCAAGGTCCAGCCTGTGGACTGCCTCACGCCTGGCGTGTATGTGTGCGGCCTTGCGAGGGCGCCCAGCCTCTTGGCCGATGCGCTCGTCTCTGCCCAGGCCGCAGCGGCGCGAGCGGGGCTGTACCTTGCCGCCAGGGAGGCACGGACCGTTCAGAACGTCTCATACGTCCGGGCGAGGCGATGCGCTGCGTGCGGGGTATGCGTGGACGTTTGTGCTTACGGTGCCCGGTCTATTGACGAGGAGGCTGGGGTGGCGGTGGTGGACGAGTACCTTTGTCGGGGTTGCGGGGCGTGTCAGGCGGCGTGTCCATCCGGCGCCGCGTCGCATGCCGGGTTCGAGGCGGAGCGCATTGCGTCAGCGTTGGAAGCCTCTCTCGGGTAGCCCGGCCTCCGGCCGGTCCGAGTGCCCCAGCGCGGATGCCAAGCGACGGAGGGGGGCGGTTATGGTGTCCAGCCTGGACTTCGAACCCAGGATCGTCGCGTTCCTGTGCAACTGGTGCACGTACACGGGTGCTGACCTCGCGGGCGTGTCGAGGATGCAGTACCCTCCGAACGTGAGGCCCATCCGTGTCATGTGCTCGGGCTCGGTGGATCCGATGTATGTCTTGAAGGCTCTTCTGGATGGCGCCGACGGGGTCCTCATCGGCGGGTGTCACCCGGGAGACTGTCACTACGTGAACGGCAACTACAAAGCAAGGCGTCGGATGGCGGTGCTCTCGGCGATCCTGGACGAGTTCGGCATAGACAGCCGCCGCGTGTGGTTCAGGTTCATCAGCGCAAGCGAGGGCGCGCTCTTTGCGAAGACCGTGCGCGACATGACCGACGCCCTGAGGGCTTTGGGGCCCAATCCTGCACGGGCGCTGTGGATCGCGTGATGCAGCATAGACACGTGCAGCATCGAGGTGTGGCCATGAAAGATCTTTTGCTCGCGGTGGGAGAAGAGGGGAGAGAGAAGGCGCTGGCGAGATTCCTCGCAAGGCTGCTGGAGACCGGGGTGGTGGACGGCCTCGTGGTTCCGGCCGAAGCAGCGCCGGGCGTCACGAGTTGCGTTCTGGCAAAGGACCCGCGCATCGTGGAGGAGTTCGGGCGACCGCTCGCGCCCGTCATGACCGTGAGCGCGGCCCGGGTAGTGTCGGAGGTGGTTCGCAAGCGCCCTTCCGGGAGAGTCGCCGCCGTTTTGCGGCCATGTGAGGGACGCGCTCTCGTAGAGCTCATGAAGTTGAGGCAAGCCGCGCCCGAGAACGTTGTGGCCCTGGGCATCGACTGCGAAGGCACCTATGACCCGGTGGCATACAGGGCAGCTAACGGAAACGCTGATAGCCTCGACATGAGGCAAGCTTGCCGTGTCTGCCTAACCCCGGCTCCGCTGGAGGATGCGCTGCCCGGCGTGACGCTTGGGCTTATCGGGTTGGACGAACGAGAAGGCGTGCTCGTCTCGGTTCACGGTGACCTCGACCCCGCCGTGGCCGCGGCTGTGGAGGAGCTCGGCCTCGGGGACGGCGAGATCGCAGCGCGCAAGCGCCGGGAGGCCTTAGGAGTGCTTGCGCGGCAAAGGCAAGAGTCTTACGAGCTTTTCATGGCCGCGTCCGGTTTCGACGGCATCGAGACGTTTGCGAGACAGCTCGCGGCGTGCACGGGGTGCCGTGGGTGTCGCGTGGCGTGTCCCGTGTGCTACTGCAAGGAGTGCATCTTCGACACCGATACGTTCGAGTACGAGCTCGGCCAGTTCATGAGGAAAGCGAGGAGGAAGGGTGCGCTCAAGGTACCCTCTGAGACGATCCTGTACCACCTCACGAGGATGAATCACATGTCCCTTTCGTGTGTGGGGTGTGGGCAGTGTGAGCAGGCTTGCCAGCAGGACCTGCCGCTTTTCCGCCTCTTCGCCATGGCCTCGAGGCGGACTCAAGCGATATTCAATTACGTGCCCGGCAGGAATCTAGCTGAGGAACTGCCCTTCACGACGTTCAGGGAAGAGGAGCTCGAGCCCAGGTAGCTTCGGCTGTACCGGCGGGAGGTGATCGCATGGCACAGGAGATGGTCAGGGTTTTCATCATGGGAAAGGCGTACGAGGTGCCGAAGGGCCTCACTATCATGAAAGCCATGGAGTACGCCGGCTACCAGTTCGTCCGCGGCTGCGGGTGCCGCGGGGGATTCTGCGGCGCGTGCGGCACTGTGTACCGCATGCCCGGCGACTACAGGATCAAAGTGGGCCTCGCCTGCCAGACCATAGTTGAAGACGGGATGTATCTCGCCCAGATACCCGTTTTCCCCGCCCACAAGGCGACCTACGACATTGAGGAGATGCGCCCGACCCTTGCTGACCTCTTGAAAGCGTACCCGGAACTCTCAAGGTGTCTCGGCTGCAACACCTGCACGAAAGTCTGTCCGCAGGAGCTCGACGTCATGAACTACATGGCGGCGGCCATGAGGGGCGACATAGCACGCACGGCTGATATGTCCTTCGACTGCCTCATGTGCGGCCTTTGTGCGGTTCGTTGCCCGGCCGAGACCGTGCAGTACAACATAGCGATCCTCGCCCGGAGACTGTACGCGAGGCACATTGCCCCGAGGGCGCAGCACCTTGCCACGAGAGTCCAAGAGATACTGGACGGCAAGTTCGACCAGGCCCTCGATGAAATGACCAGGCTGGAGCGGGCCGAGCTCGAAAGGCTTTACAATGAGCGGGACATAGAGCCGGAGTAGGAGGGACAGAGCAGTGGCCTATACTCCGCAGATGATTGAGTCGATCCGCCTCGTCGAGGCGTCGCGCGAGAGACGGTACACGGAGAAGCATCCCAGGCTGAGCGCCGCGGAGAAACAGGATCTTCTCCGCCGGTTTCACCCTGACTTCCGTCCAGATACCATGCGCCCGGTGAAAGTAGGACCGTCACGAGGCTCGATGATGCCCCATGAGCTCGTGGACGTCCTAGAGGCGAGGAGCAGGCTTGACCCGGACACTTTCCCCCTCGACAAGATCGACTACGATGTGGACGTGCTGGTGGTCGGGGGCGGCGGAGCGGGGTCTTCGGCAGCGTTTATGGCCCAGGCTGCAGGGGCGAACGTGCTTCAGGTCACCAAGCTCAGGTTGGGCGACGCCAATACGATGATGGCCCAGGGCGGCATACAGGCCGCCGATAAACCCAACGACTCTCCTATGATTCATTATCTCGATGTCATCGGCGGCGGTGGATTCGTCAACAAGCCCGACTTGGTGAGGGCGCTCGTCCACGATGCGCCCCTCGTGATAAGGTGGCTCGAAGACCTCGGGTGCATGTTCGATAAGGACCCCGACGGAACCATGGTCACTCAGCACGGTGGCGGCACGTCGCGCAAACGGATGCATGCGGCCCGGGACTACTCCGGAGCGGAGATCATGCGAACTCTCCGCGACGAGGTGCGCAATAGAGAGATACCGGTCATCGAGTTCTCGCCCGCCGTGGAGCTTCTTTCGGACGGCGAGGGGCGGTGCACGGGCGCCGTTCTCATGAACCTCGAGACCAGGGAATTCTTCGTGGTACGGGCGAAGACCGTCATCTTGGCCACGGGAGGGTTCGGGAGGCTTCACGTGGCCGGGTTCCCCACGACGAACCACTACGGGGCCACCGCGGACGGGCTGGTCATGGCCTACCGGATGGGCGCGAACCTCATCTTTCTCGATGCGACCCAGTTCCATCCCACTGGGGCGGCGTACCCCGAGCAGATCCTAGGCCTTCTCATCACCGAAAAGGTGCGCGGTCTAGGAGCGCAGCTCGTGAACGTCCGGGGCGAGCAGTTCGTGTATCCGCTCGAAACGAGGGACGCTGTGTCCAGCGCCATCCTGCGGGAGTGCCATGAGCGGGGCACGGGCGTCATCACCGAGACGGGCCAGCATGGGGTGTGGCTTGACTCGCCAATGATAGAACACATCCACGGTGATGGCACGATCCAAAGGGCGCTTCCGGCAATGTTCCGCCAGTACAAGCGCTTTGGGATCGACATGAGGAAGGAACCGGTCCTCGTGTATCCCACCCTTCACTACCAGAACGGCGGCGTGGAGATATCCGACGACACAAGCACCTGCGTGGAGAATCTTTTCGTGGCAGGCGAGACCTCCGGGGGCGTTCACGGCAGAAACCGGCTCATGGGAAACTCCCTCCTCGACGTGGTGGTCTTTGGCAGGCGTGCGGGGATGGCTGCTGCCGAGAGAGCCCGGAGCGTGAAGCCGGGGAGGCTCACACTCGAACACGTCAGGCGCTATCATGAGGAGCTTGACGAGGCGGGGATCGGGAGGGAGAGGGTGTCCCCGATGATTTTGCCGCCGTACGCTCGTCGCGAAACCAAGCCGGGTGCCAACCCGGTGGTGCCGTGATGTCCCTCTCATCGTGCGTCGCAGAGTGTGAAATAGGAGGCGGGTGACGATGCCTGGGAGCACTGAGATGGGGCCACCCGTCGAGGCGCGGCTGGCCGAAGCTCCGGTGGAGATCAACCAGAAGTGGTGCAAGGGGTGCGATATCTGCGTTGCCTTCTGTCCGAAGGGGGTTCTCGCGAGACCAGAAGGGGGGAAGGCGCAGGTTGCGCACCCCGAAAAGTGTACACGCTGCCGGCTCTGCGAGATCATGTGCCCTGACCTCGCGATCGTGGTGGTGCCGGCCTCACGCAGCGGCATCTCGTCTTGTGAGCGGGGAGGTGACGCGGATGCTTAGCAAGGTCGGCACGAGGCTGATGCAGGGAGACGAGGCGTGCGCGGAGGGAGCGATCGCCGCTGGGCTGCGGTTCTTTGCGGGCTATCCCATAACGCCGTCCACCGAGATCGCGGAGGAGCTCGCCCTCGTCTTGCCTAAGGTTGGCGGGAAGTTCATGCAGATGGAGGACGAGATCGCGAGCATCTCCGCGATCATCGGGGCTTCGCTCGCTGGAGCGAAGTCCATGACCGCCACCAGCGGGCCGGGGTTCTCTCTGAAGCAGGAGGGCATAGGTTTCGCCGCGTATACCGAGGTCCCGTGCGTCATCGTGAACGTGCAGCGGGTGGGGCCGAGCACAGGCGTGCCCACGGCCCCGGCACAGGGCGATGTAATGCAGGCGCGCTGGGGAACTCATGGGGATCACCCGATCGTGGTCCTGTGCCCGTCATCGGTCGCTGAGACCTTCACGCTCATAGTCGAGGCATTCAACATCTCGGAGCGCTGGCGAATACCCGTGATATTCCTCATGGACGAGATCATCGCCCATATGCGGGAGAAGGTCGTGGTTCCGGATGCGAGCGAGATCAAGCTCGTGGAGCGGCCACGACCGAAGGTGCCGCCGGACGCGTACCTTCCCTACGCCGCGGGCGAGGACCTCGTCCCTCCGATGGCCGATTTCGGGTCCGGATACCGCTATCACGTGACGGGGCTCACGCATGACGAGACCGGATTCCCCACTACAAAGGGTTCTGAAGTGGACGCCCTCACGCGACGCCTTGACGCGAAGATGAGAAAGGCGGCGCCCCACGTTACGTTCGTGGACGAGTTCATGGTGGACGATGCCGACGTTGCCGTCTTCGCCTACGGCGTGACCGCTAGGGCGGCTATGAGAGCGGTCCGGGACGCACGGGCCCAAGGCCTTAAGGCCGGTCTTATAAAGGCGAAGACGCTCTGGCCGTTTCCCGAGGGACACGTGCGAAGGGTGGCCGAGCGGGCGAGGGCCATAGTTGTTCCGGAGATGAATATGGGCCAGCTCGTCTTGGAGGTTGAGAGGGCTTCCGCGGGCCGCGCCCGAGTACTGGGCCTCTCCCGCGTGGATTCTGAGCCCATCACGCCAGACGAGATCCTGGCGACACTGCAGGAGGTGTGAGCGGAGCGATGGCAATGCCTGTAACCCATTACCTGCGGACGAGCAAGATGCCTCATATCTGGTGCGCAGGCTGTGGCCATGGGATAGTGCTCGGAGCCGTGTTGCGGGCCATAGACGCGAATGGCCTCGATAAGGACCAGGTGTGTGTCGTCTCGGGCATCGGGTGTGCCTCTCGCGCGCCCGGGTATCTCGATTTCAATACCCTCCACACGACCCACGGCCGTGCCATCGCCTTTGCCACGGGGATCAAGATGGTGAAGCCGGAGCTGAAGGTGATCGTGCTCACCGGGGATGGCGACGCCGCTGCGATTGGTGGAAACCACCTCATACACGCCGCCCGCCGGAACATCGGGATCACCACCATATGCTTCAACAACAGCATCTACGGGATGACGAACGGTCAGTACTCGCCGATGACTCCGACAGGAAGCCTGGCGAGCACAGCGCCGTATGGGAACATCGAGGAGCCCTTCGACCTCTGCGAGCTGGTCTACGCGGCGGGGGCAAGCTATGTGGCTCGCGGCACCGCCTATCACGCTCTGCTCTTATCGAAGCTCATTGCGAAGGCCATAGCGACTGACGGGTTCTCGTTCGTCGAGGCCATCACGCAGTGCCCCACCTACTATGGGAGACGCAACAACATGAAGTCCGCTGTGGAGATGTTGAAATGGCAGAAAGAGCACGCTGTGCCGGTGGCCGCAGCGGCGAAGCTGTCTCCGGATGAGCTTGCGTGCAAGTTCAAGATAGGCGAGCTCGGTGCGAGAGCCAGGCCCGAATATACGCAGCGATACGCTGCCTTGATCAGGGCGGCCCAGGACGAGGGGGTTGAAAAGGATGCGTAACGAGGTGCGGCTGTCCGGGAGCGGTGGACAGGGGCTCATCCTCGCGGGCATCATCCTCGCCGAGGCGGCCATCCGCGACGGTCACGAGGTGGTCCAGACCCAGTCATACGGGCCGGAGGCGCGCGGGGGAGCGAGCCGCGCCGAGGTCATAATCGCGGACGAACCCATCGACTACCCAAGGGTCGGCGTCCCCGACGTCGTCCTGGTGATGTCGCAGGAAGCATGCAACAAGTACGCAGAGAGCGTCAAGCCCGGTGGCATTGTCATCGTGGACGAAACGAGCGTCAAGACAGTGCCGACCGTGGAAGGCGCGCGCGTGGTGCTCCTCCCGATCACTGATATCGCCAGGCACGAGGTCGGTCGGCAGGTGACCGCCAACATGGTGGCCCTGGGCGCGCTTGTTGGGACCGCAGGGCTCGTAAGCCTGGAGGCCGCGGAGCGTGCGCTCGGCGATCGCGTCCCGAGAGGAACCGAGGATGTCAACCTTAAGGCGTTCAGGCTGGGGATTGAGCGCGCGAGGGAGGCAGCGGGTCGAACATGAAGCTTCATGAATACCAGGCGAAGGAGATAATGCGACGTTACGGGATCCGTACCCCGAGGGGCGAAGTGGCGAGCACCGCCCATGAGGCGGGCGAGATCGCTGCCAGGCTCGGGTGCGTGGTCGCCGTGAAGGCCCAGGTGCGCGTGGGCGGGAGGGGCAAGGCCGGGGGCATCGCGGTTGCGGGCACGCCCGACGAGGCCAGGATCCAGGCCGCGCGTATCCTCGGGATGAACATCAAGGGCCTCGCCGTGACAAAGGTGCTTGTGGAAGAGGCTGTGAGAGCTGAGAAGGAGTATTACGCCGGGATCACCGTTGACCGCGCCCGTCGCGCGATCGTGGTGATGGCGAGCAGCGAGGGCGGGGTGGACATCGAGGAGGTTGCCGCGCGGGCGCCGGAGAAGATCGCCAGGGTCTGGGTGAGCCCTAGAGCGGGCTTCGAACCATGGGAGGCAAGGTCGCTTGCGATCGCGGCCGGGTTCGACAGGAAGGCGGTGAGCCACGCAGGGGCGTACCTCGCCGCTCTCTTCCGGCTCTTTGTTCGGGAGGACGCGTCCCTTGCGGAGATCAACCCCCTCATGGTCTCGGAGGACGGCAACGTGGTCGCTGCGGACGCCAAGATCACCATTGATGATAACGCTCTTTTCCGACATCCAGAGTATCAGGCGCTCGCCGAGGATGAAAGCGACGACCCCCTCGAGCGGGAGGCCCACAGGCGAGGCCTCACCTACGTCAAAGTGGACGGCAACATCGGCGTCATCGGAAACGGCGCGGGCCTCGTCATGGCCACGCTCGACGCCATCAGCGCCGAGGGTGGCCGCGCCGCGAACTTCCTGGACATTGGCGGCGGGGCCAGGGCCGACGTGGTGAAGAACGCTCTGGAGCTCATTCTCATGGACAGCCGCGTGAAATCGATCCTCATAAATGTCTTCGGCGGCATCACACGCTGCGATGAAGTGGCCTCCGGGCTTCTTGCGGCTGCGGAGTCGGTGGGCGTGCGCGTGCCGATGGTCGTGCGGCTGGTGGGAACGAGAGAAGAGGAAGGCAGAGCGCTTCTGCGCGGGACCCCCATGATGATCGCCGTGGAGGACATGGCGGATGCAGCAAAGAGGGCGGTGGCGCTTGCCGCGGGGGAGGTCGTATGATGGGCATCTTCGTGGGAAGTGGCACCAGGCTTGTCGTTCAGGGCATAACCGGCAGGGAGGGCCGGTTCCACACAAACCGCATGAGGGAGTATGGCACGAGCGTGGTGGCGGGTGTGACCCCGGGCCGCGGCGGGTCCGAGGTGGATGGAGTGCCCGTGTACGACACGGTGGCCGAGGCTGTGGAACGTGCGGGCGCCAACGCGTCGTGCGTGTTCGTGCCGGCTCCTGCGGCCGCTGATGCCGTGGCCGAGGCGCTCGCGGCCGGGGTCGAGACGGTGGTGTGCATTACGGAGGGCATACCGACTTTGGACGTGCTGGCCGTGCTTGACGCTGCGAAAGCACGTGGCTGGAGAGGACGCATCATCGGGCCGAACTGCCCGGGGATCGTGACGAGCGGCGAAACCCTTGTGGGGATCATGCCGGGGCGCATCTTTGTTCCCGGCCCGGTCGGACTCGTGTCGAGAAGCGGGACGCTCACGTACGAGGTGGTGAACCTCCTGACGTCCACGGGGATAGGGCAGTCTACGTGTGTGGGCGTCGGCGGCGACCCGGTCATCGGGACGACCTTCGTCGATTGCCTTGCCGAGTTCGAGCAGGATCCAAGCACCAAGGCAGTGGTCCTCATCGGTGAGATCGGCGGGCAGGACGAGGAAGACGCGGCGGCGTTCATCCGCGATCACATGAGTAAGCCGGTGATCGCCTTCGTGTCGGGGCGCACCGCACCGCCCGGCAAACGCATGGGGCACGCCGGTGCTATAGTCTCGGGCAGCATGGGAACTGCGGAGTCGAAGGTGAGGGCGTTCCGGGCCGTGGGCGTGCCCGTTGCCGACACCATTGCGGAGATAGCTAACCTGACAGGGCGGGCGCTCGGCTTGTAGCTCTAGGTACGGCGCCATAAGTTTTCGTCTGCTTTCTTGACGCCGCTAGGGTTGCGGGTTTTGCCCCCCGGGGAGGGCGTTCCGAGCGGGGTGCCTTGACACGCGGTGCATCACGGGACCGGCCTGCGAGTGGGCGCACGACCGAGGGGGTGGGCTGCCCGGATGGCGCCCACCCCCTCGGTCGCGACGTGGCGGTGGCGTTGCTTTTCTTCATCAGTTCGCCTTCGAGCCAAGCGGGATGAAGAAGAACAGGAATATGATGGGAATGAATACGATGAGGCAGATGAGGATTATCCACATTATGGTATAGAATTCCTGGGTCATCTACGCTACCTCCTTTCGAAGTCGGGCAGGTCGCGCCCCGGTTCGGTTGGGTCCGGTCAGGCTAGCCTGTGGACTCCCGAGCGGCCGGGTCCGCATCTTTCAGGAACTGCGTGAGCATGCTCGCGGCAAACCTTTGGAACTGCGGCGTCTTTGCAAGCTCCAGGAGGAGCGTGATGGAGCCGCCCGGGATGGGAGGCGGTCCGGATCCCTGTAAGCTTGCGCTTTCGGTCAGCGAGGACTTGACAAGCGCGCTGATCTGGGCAAGAGCCCCCGCTGCCTCGTCAGCCAGCTTGAGCGAGGATTGGACCTTGTCCAAAGTGTTGTTCACGGTGCCGTCGGCGATGGCGCTGCGGATGGCTACCTTCGCACGGGCGAGCAGATCCGGGCGCGAAGCCGGCGTGCCGGGCCTTGCCGGGGTCTCGCTTTGTCCGCCGTCGCCTTGCGTGGGTTCGCCGGGTTCGGGTGGTCGGGGGTTAGCGGCGGGGGCGTTCACGGCCTCTGGGACGTTCGTGGCGGCCGGGCTGCTGTGCGCGCGGGAAGCCCGATCTCGCATGTACTCCCTGTTCCCGACGGTGGGTTTTGCAGCGTTCCCGGTGTTTCCGGCCTGCCCCTTCTCAGGCGCAAGGGCCGCGCCCCCCGGGCCGTTTCCTTGCCGGGCGGTTTCGATGGCTTCGAGCCTCAACGACACGTTGTCGTAAGATTCCTCGAGCCTTTTGAGGCCTCGCTCCAACCGTTGCAGTATCAAGGTCTGCTGGGCGACCGCCTCCTGTAACGTCTGTATCTCTCGACGGGAATCCCTGGTATCCTGAACCTCCATGGAAAACCACCCCGCTGCCTATCTATACCCGTAGAGTCTCGTACGGTCGGCACTACATTATATGAGGCTGGCTCACAACTGTGCGAGGCGGCGCAGGTCTCCCACTTCCCCCGTAGGCGCTGGCAGCCTTAGGCCGGCTGTTCCTCTTCACCAAAGCACCCCGATCCGAATACGATCTATCAGCGCAGGGCACCGCCCTGCCATAGTACTCCGGTCCGTGCGGGAAGCACCAGGCCGGGAAGGTGGGACATAACACACATGGCGAACGACATGGAGGAACTTGTAGCTAGAATCCGCAAGGGTCTTCAGGAAAACCAGGGAGGGTCGCTTGCGGGGATCCTCCGTGAAGCGGGGATCTCGCCTGAAAACCAGGAGACGCTCAAAGGCCTTCTGAGCGGGTTTGGTTACTCTACGTCTCAGCTTTTTGACCCTCTTGAATTGACGAAGATCGCTCAGGGGCTACTCGCCGCAATGCCCGAGGAAACCCGACGTCAACTCGTGAGCGTCGTTCTCCAGGCGGTCGCTGACCTGAGCGCGCAAGACGTGCCTGCGGAGGTCAAGGACGCTCTCTCGTCGCGCCCGGTGGACGGTGGCGATCTGGGCGTCCCGCATGCCGAGGGATAAGGAGGGATGAGGTGCTCGCGCCTTGGAGAGGGTCGCCTTCGAGGAGGTGACCACGACGTGCTCCTCAAAAGACTACGAGGAAGGGTTGCGGAGCAGACCAGTCTGGACAGGATCATAGACGTTCTCGACCTTTTGGGCAGCATATTCTTCTTGGTAGCCGCGATCCTCGCGTTCTTCGTTCCGTCGCCAGCCGTCCCGCCCCCACCTGTATCCGGAGACGGCCCGCCGTTCTCGGGCGGCCTGTACACCGACGCCAAGTAGAGGCGCGTGCAGCCCAGGACGACCTGTGGCGGACCTCCTGGGCCGGGCTGGGCGTCTGCCAACGCCTGGATCGGGCGTGCGATGGAGCCGGTGAGATGAGAGCTGGTGTCGTGGCGAGGAGCAAACCCGGGCGGCGCTCCATATGATAGTAGCGAGGCGGGGGTCGTATGGAGCGATCGCGCGCGGGCGGGGACGTCGTTAGGCACGAAGAAGGAAGGACGGTGGGTCCTTCAGGTGCCCCTGCGCATGGAGACGAAGGGAGGTATGACAGGTGACCCAAGAGATCGAGTTCTGGTGGATAATCATACTGCTGTTCGTCCTGCTCATCCCGATGTTCCTGGTCTTCTTCCCGCTCTTCCCTTGGAGCAAGAAGGCCTGATCCCATGAAGGCCTGCACGCGGGGAGGCAGGGCAACGGGAGTATCCGGTGGTCCGTCCGGCGGGTCGGCCCGGCGTGGGCTAGAGCCAGACGGTGCGGAACCTCATGAAAAGTGAGGAAAGGGGGGCTTCTCATGACCCAGGAGCTCGAATTCTGGTGGATAATCATATTGCTCTTCATCCTCCTCATCCCAATGTTCCTCATCTTCTTCCCGTTCTTCCCGTGGAGCAAGAACGCGTGACGCGTCCGGCGGGCGGGTGAAGCCGGGGAACCGGGGAGGAGCAAAAAGGTGGTACAGCAACTCGAACACTGGTGGATCATCATACTCCTGTTCGTTCTGTTGCTGCCGCAGCTCGTGGCGTTCTCCACAACGCTCGCCGCAAGCTATGCCCGGCGAGCATGACCTCGGTACCAACTCACAGCCTCCTCGCACGAAGGGCCTTCGGCCTCCAGGGCCGGGGCCCTTCTGCGCGGAGCCCGGCGCCGCGCGGTTCCATGACTCACCGTCGTCTCTCGTTCGGAATATCATTTAGCGTCATCGAAGTCTGCCATAAAGGAGGATTAGACGCATGCTCCCGAGTTATGTCGTCTACCTCATGGCACTTGCCGCTCTCGTGCGCAGACTGCGCCAGAGCGCACGGGACACAGGGCCCCGGCCCGTCCGCAAGATCGTGTTGTTCAAGCCCGACGTGGACCCTGACAGGGTCCGCTCCATAGTTGAGGAGTGCGGAGGAAAGCTCAAGAAGCAACTGCCGATCGTCAACGGCGCTGCATGCGTTTTCCCCGAGGAAGCTACGGCCATGGGCCTCCTTTCGCGCGCGGGCGAGGTGGCGTGGGTCGAGGACGACCTCGTCATCTCCATCAACAGCGCTTGCTTTTTCGTCCCGAGACCGCGCCCGCGTCCGCGCCAGCAGATAGTCCCGTGGGGAATCGCCAAGGTCCGGGCGCCCGAGGCGTGGGCCCATGCGAGCGGCAGAGGTGTGCGTGTGGCCGTCCTTGACACGGGAATTGACATGAACCACCCGGACCTCAAAGCCAACATCGACGGCGGCTTCGATTGCATCAACGAGACGACGAACGTCATCGATGACAACGGCCACGGCACCCACGTGGCGGGCATCATCGCCGCTTGCAACAACGATCTCGGGGTCGTGGGCGTTGCCCCCGAAGCAAGGCTGTACGCAGTCAAGGCGTTTGACTCGAAAGGACAGGGGCAGGTATCCGATATCGTGCAGGGCGTGGAATGGTGCATCGCGAACCGCGTGCACATCATCAACATGAGCTTCGGGACGATCGACTCCAGTAAAGCCCTGGCGATGGCTATCCAGAAGGCGGCGCAAACCGGCATCATCATGGTAGCCGCCGCTGGCAACGACGGCAGACGCGACAACGTGCTCTATCCGGCCCGCGACCCCAACGTCATTGCCGTCGCCGCTTCAACCCGCGACGACCGGATCGCGGCGTTCAGCAACTCGGGCGAGCAGGTGGCGATGGCTGCTCCAGGGGAAGACATCTACTCGACGTACAGGGAGGGCGGTTACAAGAGCCTGACCGGGACGTCCATGGCATGCCCTCATGTGACGGGAGCCGCGGCTTTGCTCCTCTCCATCTCCCCTGGGCTCGCGAGAGATGGTGTTCGAGAGGTTCTGTGCCGGACGGCTACCAAGCTGCCAGGGTTCTCTCCAGATCAACAAGGGTCGGGCGTGGTGAACGCAGGCGCGGCAGTAACACGCGTGCGCCTGTCCGCCTAGAAACCCGAGCCCGGGTCCTCAAGCCCCCGGCTTTCCTGTGAGTGGCGAGGTGATTCAGTATGGCCCGAATATCCCGTGTCCTCGAGGACGAGACCTTGAGACTGATGAGCCTGCCCAACGTGGTAGGCGTGGGGCGTGGATACAAGGCCACAGCTGGCGTGCGGACTTCCGCTGAGTGCATCGTGGTCCTCGTGAAGCAGAAGGTTCCGGGAAGGGTCCTCGAGGCTCAGGACATGGTGCCCGCCGAAGTGCGTGGGATCCCCACCGATGTGGTGGAGGTCGGAGAGATACGTTTCCTTGGAGCTCGCGTGGGTGCTGCTGACCATGGGGAGGAGAACGTGAGCAGCACGGTCGGCACCCCGACCTCGGGCTCATGTGCACGCAGGCTGGAGCGGATGCGCCCGGCGCGGCCGGGCGTGAGCATAGGGCACTATCAGACGACAGCCGGCACATTTGGGGCGGTCGTATGGGACAATAAAACGGGCGAGCCTTTCATCCTCTCGTGCAACCATGTGCTGGCAAATGCGACTTCGGGTCGCGATGGCAGGGCAAGGGCGGGCGACCCGATCGTCCAGCCGGGAGCGGCCGACGGGGGGACGGTCGAGCGGGACCGCATAGCTGTCCTGGAAAGGTTTGTGCCGATTCATATGTCCGGCAGGGTGCCTGCATGCATGGCCTCGAGGGCCGCCGAGAAGGCGATGAACAACTGGCTGCGCGCGACCGGAACGTCGGCGCGCGTCGAGATAGTAATAAGGCAGTTCCCGTTTGCGGCGAACACCGTGGACGCGGCGCTCGCCAGGCCGCTCCGCCCCGACTCCATTGAACCGTCTATCCTTGACTTGGGCGAGCTCCGGGGCGTGACCGAGCCGGAGCTCGGAATGGCGGTGAGAAAGAGCGGCCGGACAACGGGGGTGACGACCGGCGAAATAACATCGGTCGACACGACGGTTAGGGTGGTATACTCTGGCAACGTCACGGCGATTTTCAGGGATCAGATCGTGACGAGCCCAATGGCTGACGGAGGCGATTCCGGGTCGGTCCTAGTGGACGCCGAGGTGCGGGCGGTGGGCCTCTTGTTCGCCGGCTCCGATAGATCGACGATCTACAATAGAATGACCAGCGTGTTGGACGCTCTGGGCGTCACCACTTGAATTCGAGGCGGGCTCCGTCCGAATCCCAGGCGCCTCGTCGTGCGAGCAGCGACATCCTTACCGCCATCAAGAGCAGAGAAGCAGACTCATCATGCCCGCCGTACTCGGTGACCTTGTATTGCAAGAAAACGGCTGCGCGCAAGGACGCGGCTAAAAGCAGGAAAACGGGACCAAGCGACGAAAAACCAAATGGTGACGCCAAGCAGGGCGGCATGAGACCGTTGGATTCTCCCGCATTGTGCCAGACCAGCTCGATCATAGTACCCAAGGCCGGCGCGGGCTCGCCCAACTTCGCAGCCCCCGGGGGATCACGGGTCGCCGCTGTAAGCTCGCGCGACATCTCGGCACGCGGCCGGCCTCTGTCCGGGGTTGTCTGCTTTGCCCGCCCGGGACCGCGCTTGCGCCGCGCCTCGCTCGAATTCGCTGCGCGGGCGGCTGACGAGACCCGGGAGCCCTGTCGGCTGGTCAACGACAGCCCTGGCACGCTCAAAAAGAGAAAGCGGGGACTCGTGGCGCCATAGTCAGGCGATCTCTGGCTTACACCGGCCTTGGAGGTGAGCGGACGGTGAGAACGTTTGCGATAGTTGCATTGAGCTACCTAATAGGATCGGTCCCCTTTTCATACCTTGCTGCCCGGGCATTTAAGAAGATCGACCTCCGGAAGGTGGGATCTAAGAACGTCGGCACGACCAACGTGGTGAAAACGGCAGGTCTCATCCCCGGTCTTCTTGCGGGCGTAGGCGACTGCGGCAAGGGGATCCTGGCTGTGCTTATCGCGAAAGCCACCGCACCCGAGCTGCCCTGGGCCGCGTTCATCGCGGGTTTGTTCGCGGTGGTGGGTCACAACTGGCCCGTGTGGCTCGGCTTCCACGGGGGCGGGGGCCTCGCAACATGCATCGGCACACTGCTCGTGCTGTCGGCGGCTTCCGTATTCTATCTCCTTGCGCTGTGGGGCGCCTCGTACGTTCTCACGAGGCACAAGTACGCGAGCTCCATGTTCGGTTGCGCGTCGCTGCCCGTGTTTCTCGGGATTTACGAGCAGTCATGGGCGTACTTCGGCTTCGGGCTGGGCATGGGCGTCTTGCTCGGCGTAAAGCAGGTCGTAGCCTGGCTGAGATATGGCACGAAGCCAGACAGCATAGCTGCTTGCTGACTCCCGTGGCGGGCACCGGGTGTTCCGCAGCGTTTTCAGGAGGGGAGCGACGTGTCAAGCAAGGTGTACTTCACGAACATGCGAACGAAGAGCGGTCTTTCTTTGGTGGACAAGGTCGGCGTGCTGTTCGACGCGGCTGGGTTTTCGGAGCTCTTCGAGAAGGATGACCTCGTTGCCATCAAGCTGCACGTAGGTGAGCCCGGGAACCTTGCCTACATTCCGCCGCAACTCGTGAGGAAAGTCGTCGACAAGGTGAAAGCCGCGGGTGCCCGGCCCTTTCTCACCGATTCAAATACGCTATATGTGGGGAGACGGTCGAACGCGGTTGACCACACCGTATCCGCTCTGGAGAACGGCTTTACTTACGCGACCGTTGGGGCCCCCTTCATCGTGGCCGACGGCCTGACCGGCCACGAGCATATGAAAGTGCGCATCGACGGCGTGCGGCTCAAGGAGGTCCGCATAGGCGCGGCGATCGCCCAAGCCGACGCGATGATAGCCCTGTCGCATTTCAAGGGGCATGAGGCTACGGGTTTCGGCGGGGCCATCAAGAACATAGGGATGGGCTCGGCGAGCCGCAGCGGCAAGCAGGAGCAACACTCGGGCCTAAAGCCGGCGGTGCGTCCGGAGAAATGCACAGGGTGCGGAAGGTGTGTCAAGTGGTGCCCCACCGGTGCGCTCTCCGTTGGCGGCGATGACCGCAAGGCCCGTATAGACCCGGAACGCTGCATCGGGTGCGCAGAGTGCACGATAACCTGCAACAACAGAGCTATCAGGGTGGAATGGGAGAAGGGACAGGAAGGGAGTCTCCAGGAGAAGATGGCTGAATACGCGCTGGGAGTGGTGAAGACCAAGGAGGGCAAGTGCGGGTTCATGAACTTCGTCATGAACGTCTCTCCCCAGTGCGATTGCTATGCGTGGAACGATGCGCCCATAGTGCCGAACATCGGCATCCTTGCCTCGCGGGACCCGGTGGCCATAGACGCCGCCTCTGCTGATCTCGTGAACCAAGCGCACGCTCTGCCCGGGTCGGCCATAGAACACATCGCCAGTGCTGACCCCCACTCGGACAAGCTTGCGGCGCTCTACCCGGAGGTAGACTGGACCGTGCAGCTCAGGCACGGCGAGCGGATCGGGCTTGGCACGAGGGACTATACGCTGGTCATGGTGGGCGTGGTCTAGGTATGGTGCCATGAGTTTTCGTCTCCTTTCTTGACGGCGCTAGGGTTGCCGGTGCTTGCGCGACGGGGCGTGGAGGATTCGGATGTGTCCCACGCTGAATTCGAACGAGGCGCGCCGCAAGCGCGCCGTCCCCGGATGGCAAGGCCGATAGCCTTAGGCAGGACCCCTCCGCCGAAAAGTGGCGCGAATTCTCGACGACATACTTAGTGTCCTCGTGAAGAGGCACGGATACGTGCACCGCACCGTACTTGGGCTCCGGCTGTGGCAGGGAGTCCGGCCACACGGCGACGAACGACGGGCAGGGTGGTAGATTTCGGGAGTACCTGACGCAACGATGCAGCTCGGAACGAAACTGGGAAGACTATGACCATGAGTGAGCGGACGAGCTCACGCTGCGACCGATAGAAGCGGCCAGGGCGTGAGATGCGGTGGCGGCCTCGCCAAGCGAGGGCGGAAGAGCGCTCCAGACTCTCGGCAGGGGTCGAGGCCGGTCCGCTCAGGCGTCGCGGAAAACGCTGCCGCGTGCCCGCAAGGCCGGGGGCCGGGGCGGGGTCGCCGCGTCGCCGCACGGAGGGCGGAAGAATGCCGGATGCGCACGTTACGGGGCGGGACTTCGGGGATGTCGTGGATGAGCTCTACATCGTTGTAGAGAGGTCCGCGCGTGGATGGCTATCGCGGGCGAGATGGCTTCAGCGGAAGGACATGGCGATCGACGGGATCAGGGTGCGCGATCTCGCGACGGTCGCCCGGAACGACGTCATGCACTGTGTTTTGGGCGTCGTTGAGGTGTGGTTCCGCGAGCCAGGCGGCAGACGGGCGAAGGACCCGGAGTTGTACAACGTGCCGATGCTCGTTGCTCTCGAGGGCGTTGACCTGCCGGAGGAACCGTTCGCTGAGATCGCCGGCCCAGGCTACCGAGCCCTTGTCTGCGATGGCACAGGCACCGCGATGTTCGCCGGAGCGATGCTGAGCTATGTGGACCAGGGGGCCTCGCTCCCTGCTGTCCAGGGCGTGTTCGAATTCCGCAGTGTGGAGCCGACACAGAGCTCCTTGGCGCCCGAGGCTAGGAGGCTTCCGGACGCATCCACGAATACGCTGGTGGCGGTCGATTCGACGCATGTCATCAAGGTTTATCGCAGAATGGTGAATGGTACATCTCCAGACCTGGAGATGAGCGTAAACCTCACGAGAGCAGGCTTCCGTCACACGCCTGCTGCGGTCGGCTACGCTGTGTACCGTGCCCATGACGGAAGCTCCTTCCCGGTCCTCCTTGTGCAGCGATTCGTGATGAACCAAGGCGAAGCATGGCGCTTGTTCCTTGCGGGCGCGTTGGATTTCGTTCGCGGCGTGGAGCCCGATGCGCGAGTCCACGACGAAAGCCGGAAGGCCCGGCTCGGCGAGATCACTGCCATGCTCCACGACGCCTCTGCGAGCATTGACGACGAGCCGTTCCGACCAGAGGAATTCGAGGCCGCGGACGTTGCCAGCCTCGAGCAAAGCCTCGAGGCGGCGGTGGCCGGCTCGGTGGAGGCTTTACAGCGGGCGGAGGCACGATACGAGCCGCAGCAAGTCGGGAGGATGAGAGACGTCTCTGCCCGGGGGCGGGACATCGTCCAGCTCGTGAGACGCGCGTCGCGCGTGCTCATGTCCTCCGACGACCTCGGGAAGAAGATCCGGATCCACGGCGACCTGCACCTCGGACAGTTCCTGATGGTTTGCGGGAACGGCGGAGGCATGCCTGAGGACTTCGTCGTGATCGACTTCGAAGGAGAGCCACTTCGGCCTGTCGAGGAAAGGAGGCGTAAGGCCAGCCCCCTTCGTGACGTGGCCGGGATGCAGAGATCCTTCGACTATGTTGCTTACTCTGCGGCTTTCGCCGCTCTCGAGGAAGGCGCGAAGCGGGCCGGTAACGGGCTGGGCGGCAGCGCCCAAATGCCGGGACCCAGGGCCGGGGTGGGGGCGAGACCAGGGGAGCGCCCAGACGACCCCTTGAGGAGGGCCAGGACATGGGGTCGGCACGCGGGAGGCTCGTTTCTGGCAGGTTATCTGCGCAGGGCACGCTGCAGCCCGCTGGGGCTCGTGCCGCGGAACGATAGGGACTTCAAGCTCCTCCTTACGTGCTTCAAGCTGGAGAAAGCGCTGTATGAGGTGAGATACGAGCTTGGGAACCGGCCGTCGTGGGTGGAGATCCCCCTTGCGGGGGTGTTAGATTGTGTCGACGAGCTCGGCAGCCTTGTCGGCACTCCGTGAGGCAACACCCTCCACGGCAGGCTCGTCGCGGCGGCGCGATAGCGGCGGGGCGGCAGCGTCGCGACAAGGAGGACAACGACCACGGGCAACGAATGAGCCGGGCGACGAGGAGGCCTGAAAATCCGATGGCGAAGCGACTATCCGTGACTCTCATGACGAACGAGTACCCGCCAAACGTGTATGGAGGCGCGGGGGTGCATGTTGACTACCTCTCCCGCGCGCTGGCGAAGTTGATGGATGTGGAGGTCAGGTGCTTCGGAGAAGAGCGGCCTCCCGCATCCAACGGACTCGCGGTGCGGGCCTATAGACCCTGGGATCTCGTGACAAGATGTGGCGATAGGCGCCTCGCTAAAGCCCTTTCGCCCCTTTCGACGGACCTTGCGATGGTGAGCGACCCGGTCACGGCGGATGTGGTTCATTGCCATACCTGGTACACCTTCATGGCCGGGTTCTACGCGAAGGAGCTTTATGGAAAGCCGCTCGTGACCACCATCCACAGCCTCGAGCCGCTCCGCCCGTGGAAGGAGGAACAGCTCGGCCCGGCCTACAAACTGAGCCGGTGGATGGAACGCACGGGGGTGCTTGCATCCGACAGGGTCATCGCTGTCTCAAAGGGCATGAAGGACGACATCTTGAAATGTTACACCATTCCCGAGGATCGCATCCGTGTCATCCATAATGGCATCGACCCGGACGAGTACAAACCCACACCTGGCAACGACGCGCGAAGAAGGTACGGGATAGGTGATGACTATGTGCTCTTCGTAGGGCGAATGAGCAGGCAGAAGGGAATAGTCCACCTGCTGGACGCCGTGGCGCACTTGCCCGAAGACACGCAGGTCGTTCTCTGCGCTGGAGCACCCGACACCGAGGAGATCGAGCGAGAGGTCGTGGAGCGGGCCGAAGGGAAGCGGAACGTTGTGCTTATCCGGGAGATGGTGCCGAAGGACCGGCTCATCGAGCTGTACACGAATGCCCGCGTGTTCTGTTGCCCGTCAGTCTACGAGCCGTTCGGCATAATCAACCTTGAAGCCATGGCTTGCGAGACTCCCGTGGTGGCATCGGCCGTCGGGGGAATACCCGAGGTCGTCGTGGATGGCGAGACCGGGTTCCTGGTCAGGCCCGGCGACCCCGAGGCCCTCGCCAAGGCGATCAACACTCTACTGGCCAACCCCGAGCTCGCCAGGTCGTTCGGCAAGGCTGGCCGCAGGCGCGTCGAGGCGCAGTTCAGTTGGAACTCCATTGCTCGCCAGACGAGAGACTTGTATGCGGAGTTGATTGCGTCCGGTCAAGCGGGGTGCGAGTAACGCGCCGGGCTCAAGTTCCCGGCCCGTTTCCTCCGCCCGTATCGCCTTCCGTTCCGCCCTCGCCTCCGGTATCAGCACCGGGTCCGTGCTGGGCCTCGATCACGTCCCCTGGAGCTGTGTCGGCGCAACTAGCGCCGCTGCCGTCAGCACTGTCATTGCCTGGGCCGGCGGCGTTGCCAGCCTTCGCCGGCCCGGCCCTGGCGCCGCCACCATCGGCGCTGGCGCTGGCCTCGAGCCGCCATTCGAAGTAGGCCCAGATGCCGTTCGCTATGCCGCGCGCGGCCTTTTCTCGAAAGGCAGGGTCGATGAGGAGCAACTCCTCTGTGAGATTCGACATGAAGAGCACCTCGACCAGGCACGAAGGCATCGTTGCCTCTCGGATCACGTAAAGATCCGGCCTCTCGCGAGTTCCGCGGTCCAGGCGACCTGTCTCCTTGACGAGACTCGCCTGAACGCACTGCGCCAGCCGGCTGCTCATCGGCACGTTTGAGCAGAACAGCGTCTCTGTGCCCGCGGGTTCGTCGGTTCTGCCCGCGTTTGCGTGTACGCTCACAAAGGCGTCGGCGCGCGCGTCGGCCGCGATCCTCACCCTTTCCGGCAGGAAGACGCTCACGTCGTCAGTTCGGGTGAGGACGGCCTTGGCTCCCGCCTCCTCCAGCATTGCGGCGAGGCGTTTCGCGATGTCGAGGGTCACGGCTTTCTCCTGCAGGCCCGTGGAGCCGATGGCCCCCGGGTCGGTCCCGCCGTGTCCGGGGTCCACCGCTATCGTCTTCTGGTACAGTGGGGAGCGCGTGATCTCAACGGCCGTCTCGTCCCACGTTCCGCACGGTCCAGGCCCCCTGGGTAATTCGGTATGGCCGACGTAGTAGGGCATGTCCACCACGACCCTCACGGTCATCGGTCCGAACTGGGCCAGCCGTATCCTGTCGACCGTGCCGTCTCCCACCTCGATGGTGGAGTCGGGCGAGTCCAAGACGGAATCGTCGAAGTCCATAACGATCCTGTGAGGGTCTGTGAGGCGCGTGATCTTCACGGGCGGCAAGCCCGTGGATTTCACGCTTACACGCGTGGATTTGAGGCTTGTTGCGAAATCCGCGCCTAGGATCCGATGGCCGAAATCCACCACGACTTCCCCGGGCCTGTCGGACGACGTGAACACGGAATACGTCGTTTCCTTGACGAGGTCCACAACCACTCGTACGGTGTCCGGCGAATGCTGGCTTGCCCGGATCTGGCGGGCTATTGCGTGAGACACGGGCATCGGGGGAGGGTTGCCCACCAAGACCGCATCGGCGAGGTCCACCACTATCCTTGGCGGTTCGATGAGCACGGACGTCTTATAGCCGAGCTTTCCGCTGCCCCTGATGACGGCCTCGGCCCGTCCGTCTACCTCCCGAAACTCCACGCCGGTGACGCGCTTGGGAAACGTGACCACGATCTGGCGAGGGTCCTCCTCCGGCTGGCCTACGGTGCATGACGACTCCTGGCAAAGGTCAACCACGAGTCGAACCACAGTCGAGCTGAACTGGGCGATCCTCACCTTGTCGATGATCCCATCAGCCACGGCGAGAGGCTCGGGGCGGGAGGGCAGCACCGCGCCCACAATGTCGACGACGAGCCGCGGCGGGTCCTTGAGCGCGAACGACCGCCATGATGCCGCTCCGCGGCCCCCGAGCGACACCGTCACAGTGCCCCGCCCGTCGACCTCAGCATAGTTGACCCCGACGACGCGCGCGAGCTCCTGACCGGAGTCGGCCGGCGTTGACGCGGACGCGGGCACAGCCGCGAGCGAGCGCGCGCACAACGCGAGAAGCCCCGCCACAATGAGGAAGACCGAGAGCAGCTGGGTTTGTGCGCAACCTCGAGGTTTCAACATTGCGCCTCCAACGATTCGACTGCAGCCAGGTTCTCTTTCGACTCCGTTCAGCAATTTCCTCTTCCAAAGGGCGAGTGATCGAGAGCTCATCGGGAGCTCAATGAGGGCGTCTGCGTTCCCCCGTTCCGGGCGGTCGCACGTATGTCGCGACGATGTGGAGCGCATGCCCGGGCTGAAGGCCAGGACGCGCAGCCAGCGCGCATAGCTGCGGCCAGTCCGCGCTGTGCGCTTCTTCACTTCACCTGGACAGCCCGGTAATATGAAGTGTGAGGTGAGCAGGTTGGACGGGGGTTTCGAGCATACCGGCAGCCGAATCAGAAGACTTCGCCGCCTGAGACGCATGACCCAGGAACAGCTCGGAGAGCTTACCGGCCTGCACGTGAGTTACATCGGGCAGCTCGAGCGCGGCCAGAGAACCCCGTCCGTCAAGACCCTCGATGCTATCGCCAAGGCCCTGCAGGTTGACCCGGCGCTGCTGGTGAAATCCACCGGCGATGGCGATGATGAATCCCTCGTCGAAGACCTCCTAGCTCTCGTTGCAGGCGCGTCGCCTGAGCAGGTGAAGCTCATCACGAGGATAGCGGAGACGGTGCTCTCCTCGGGCTACCGGGTCGCGGACCGCGGTCCCGACGCGAAAGCCGAGCCCAACCCAGACGCGCCGGACGGGCCGTCCAAGTGATCCTCACCAGTCCCGTCTACTGACCGAAACATGACCGAAACGGTGAGCGTCGCGCCAGCCGATTCTCTCTCATGCCAAGCCTCCACGGACCGCGGCGTCCCTTTGCTTCCATGTTGGAAAGGTGAGGCCCCTGAAACATGGTGTTTACCAGGGTTGCTATGATGCTTCACGCACGCGTATAATAAGCATCGCAACGATAGTGAGCATTGCAGCGTTGTGTTGGAGGCGACCCCGGTGGACGGACGGCCGATCGGCGTATTCGACTCCGGTGTGGGTGGGCTTACCGTGGTACGCGAGCTGTGGCGCCGGCTTGCAAGCGAGCGCGTCCTGTATTTCGGCGACACCGCGAGGGTGCCCTACGGCGGAAGACCCGCCTTCGAGATAGAGACCTTCGCGAGGCAGATCATGTCCTACCTTAGGGAACGCGGGGTCAAACTCATTATCGTGGCATGCAACACCACTTCAGCCCTGGCTTTGGACAAAGTCGAGCGCGAGTTCGACCTGCCCCTCGTGGGTGTTTTGAGGCCTGGGGCGCGTGCCGCGACGAAGGCTACGCATACCGGCAAGATCGGGGTCATCGCAACTGAGGGCACGGTTCGAAGCGGCGCTTACGAGAGGGCCATAAGAGCATTGATGCCGCACGCGGACGTCGTCTCGCAAGGCTGCCCCCTGCTCGTCCCCATCGTCGAGGCTGGCCGGGCCGACTCTCCAGAAGCCATGAACGCTCTCCGTGAGTACCTTGCCCCGGTCATGGAGCGCGGTGTCGACACACTCGTGCTCGGTTGCACTCACTACCCTTTCCTCGCGGACGGCATAAGGCGGATCGTGGGACCGGGTGTGGCCGTTGTAGATCCTGCGGGCGAGACCGTGGAGACGGTGTCGGCGCTCCTGAATGACCTTGGCCTCGCGAGCTCCTCGCGGACAGGGCCTGACGAGTTTATGGTGAGCGGCGATCCTGCAGGATTTGCGCGTGTTGCGGAGAAACTACTTGGCAGCCGGATCCCGCCTGTAGCCAGGGTCGCCTTAGCGGAGCTGCAACGAAGCTAAGATGCGCGGGTCTCCGCTTTGAGGGATTTCGAGCTTATAGGCTTACGGGTTTTGAGGAGTCCACGGGGTTTCTTCTTCGGCAAAGAGAGCGGGTCTTCGGCAATCCGGCAAAGGGGCCGGCCGGCGGGCCGGTGCACAGACGGGCGGGTGGAGGACCGGGCAGGCGTTGTCAAGGAGGCGGTCGTGACGTGCCGAGGCAAGACGGCAGAGCGAACCATGAGATTCGTCCGGTCAGGATTACAAGGGGGTACATGAAATACGCCGAAGGCTCGGCGCTAATAGAGGTGGGCGACACGCGGGTCGTGTGCACGGCCACGCTCGAGGATCGAGTGCCGCAGTTCCTGAAGGGGCAGGGCAAGGGTTGGGTCACTGCCGAATATGGAATGCTGCCGAGGGCGACGAGCGAACGGAACCCCCGCGAGGCTACGAAGGGCAAGTCCGGCAGGAGTTACGAGATCCAAAGGTTGATAGGCCGAGCGCTCCGAGCCGTCGTGGACCTCGAGGCCCTGGGCGAGCGGACGGTGTGGGTCGACTGCGATGTGATCCAGGCCGATGGGGGCACGCGCACGGCTGCCATCACGGGCGCCTTCGTTGCTCTCGTGGAGGCTCTTTCTCTGCTCTCCTGCGATGACGGGGAGGCCGGCGACGCGGAGGGCGCTGGCCGCGCTGCCGGACGGGAGCTCGCCCACCCCATCCCGGTGAAGGATTTCATCGCCGCGACGAGCGTCGGCATCGTCGACGGCGAGCTGCTCGCCGACCTCTCCTTTGACGAGGATTCCCGCGCGAGCGTCGACATGAACGTGGTGATGACCGGGGGCGGCAAGTTGGTGGAGGTCCAAGGGACCGCAGAGGGGCATCCATTCTCCAAGGCGGACTTGGATAGGATGCTCAGGCTCGCCAAGGGTGCCATCGACACGCTCGTCAGCATCCAGCGTGAAGTCCTCGGTGAGCTTGCGGCAAAGGTGGGTCGCTGAGTTGTGTCGGCTTGTGCTCGCGACGAGGAACCCAGGCAAAGTGGAGGAGATGCGGGCCATCCTGCGCCTGGGCGGGCTCGGCTCGGTGAAGGTGCTCTCTTCCGCGGATTTCCCCGGGCTTGGCGATATTGAGGAGAACGGCGAGACCTTCGAGGAGAACGCCAAGAAAAAGGCGCTTGCTGTGGCGGAGGCTACGGGCGAGGTGACGGTGGCCGATGACTCCGGCCTCGAAGTCGACGTCCTCGGCGGCGCGCCTGGGGTGAGGTCAGCGCGGTTTGCGGGAGAGGCGATCCCGCGTGGAGAGTCGCGTGACAAGGCCAATCGCGAGAAACTGCTCCTGCTTCTTAAGGGCGTGCCCGGCCCCGCGCGGACAGCGCGTTTCCGATGCGTGGTCGCGGTTGCATCTCCCGGCGGCCGTGTCCGGACCACCGAAGGCGTGTGTGAAGGGCGCATAATACTTGCTCCTCGTGGGTCAGGTGGATTCGGTTATGACCCGGTGTTCGTCCCAGACGGGTATGACAAGACATTTGCGGAGCTCGGGCCGGAAGTGAAGAATGAGATCAGCCACAGGGCGAGAGCCCTCAGGGCGGCCATTGCGGCGATCCGCGAGCAACTCGGTTTGCCGGCCGCCGGCGGCTTTTGACTTTTGGGGACATTTGCTGTAGAATCTCAAGTTGGGAAAGGCATCACGTCTTGTGTCTCGTTCGGGGCGTAGCGCAGCTTGGTCAGCGCGCCTGCCTTGGGCGCAGGAGGTCGGAGGTTCAAATCCTCTCGCCCCGACCATCTTTTTCTGCGTTCCTTTCTTTCACGCAGTTGTTCCCTCGCCTGTCCATGCGCCTCCAGTGTTCCAGCAACGACTGGTGCGAACCATGAGCCTCGGGCGGGCGCATGCCCGCAGGTCTCAGGGGCCACCGCCGCTACGGATGGCCTTGTGGTCCGTTGGCGTCCCGAAAGTTGACCGCAACGGTCTGAAGGGGAAATCCTTCCTGCGCAGAATTACCTATGGGGGAGTTTCCTAATACTCACGTAGGAGGGGTGTCAATGTCTCCGTTTACAGTGCGGTCTAGGAAGCTTGTAGGCGTCGGGATGCTCGTATTCCTTCTTTCGCTGCTGTGCGCTCTGCCCGCTGTAGCCGCGCAGTCGGCAAGCGGTCACATCGTCATCCTTTACAGCAATGACATTCACGGGCGGCTTGAATCGTTCAAGCCGTCAGGGTCTGACCAGGCGATGGGCGGCGTGGTCAAGCTCGCGACTCTCGTGGAAGATGTGGTGAAGAGAGAGGGCAAGAACGTCCTCATCTTGAACGCAGGGGATTCCATACACGGCACCAACATAGTGAACCTGTTCGAAGGGAAGCCCATGGTCGAAGCCCTGGAGGCGGTGGGCGTCGAGGCCATGGCCGTGGGCAACCACGAGTTCAATTACGGTCAGCCGGTGTTGCTCGAAAGGGCGCAGGAAGCGGGCTTTCCGTTCCTATCGGCCAACACCATTCAGGAGAAGGACGGGCGCGCGCTCCTTCCCGGGGTGCTCATCGTGTCGGTGGGCAGCATCCGCGTCGGCATCCTTGGCCTATCGCCCCTCGATACCTACACGTCAACCCATCCGAAGAACGTCCAGGGCCTCGAGTTCGTCGACCCCATCAGGATAGCGAGCTGGATGGTGCCCTTCCTGCGCGAGCAGGAGAACGTGGACCTCGTGATCGCTCTCACCCACATAGGGTATGAAGACGACAAGCGGTTGGCCGCCGCGGTGCCCGGCATCGACATCATCGTGGGCGGACACAGTCACACGAAGTTGGAGAAACCCGAGAAGGTTGGAGACACCATCATAGTCCAGGCCGGCGAGTACGCCCAGTACCTCGGAAGGCTCGACGTCACCGTGGAAGGCGGCAAGGTCACGACCTTCGCCGGCGAGTTGCTGCCGGTGGGCGCGGACGTGGCCGACGACCCGGCGGTGGGCGCCATCGTCTCTACCTATGGGAGCCAGCTTGATGAAAAGCTGTCGGTGGTCGTGGGCGAGTCCCTTGTGCCTCTGGATGGGGAGCGCTCAAACGTTCGCACGCGTGAGACCAACCTGGGGAACCTGGTCGCCGACATCATGCGCGAGGCGGGGCAGGCTGACATCGGTTTCACCAACGGAGGCGGCATTCGCGCATCCATAGACGCGGGGCCGATCACCGTCGGCGAGATCTTCACGACGCTGCCGTTCGACAACACCCTTGTGGTGCTCGAGGTGACGGGGGCAAACATCAAGGCTGCGTTGGAGCACTCCGTGAGCGCATATCCCGAGCAGCTCGGCGGTTTCCTGCAGGTCTCAGGCCTGAAGTTCGAGTTCGACCCGTCAAGGCCCGTTGGCCAGCGCGTGACCTCGGTGACGGTCGGCGGCGCACCTCTAGACCCGAACAAGCTCTACACTGTCGCCACCAACGATTTCACGGCGGCCGGCGGCGACGGGTATGACATGCTCAAGGGCTCGAAGGTGCTATTCTCGTCGGGTGAGCTCCTGCGCGATGTGATGGCCAGGTACATACAGCAGGCCGGCAAGATCGCTCCTGAGGTAGAGGGAAGGATCGTTGTAAAGTAGCTGGCACAGCAGCCAGCGCATCCTGCAACGCGGACGGATAAGCGCAACAGGCGGCTGCGTGCTGCCTGGAGCAGCGCGGGTCCCGGCAGGCGCGCGAGTGGCCGACGCCCGATGGCGAGCTCGAAGGATGATCGGGCTTGCGTCGGGCTCGGCCGGGTTCGGCCGGGGCCTGCCGGGACCCAGGCTCGAACGGCATGGCCCGCGCAAGCTCTCGTACCTTTTCCTGAGCGCGCTAGGGCGAGGATGCGCCAGCGTTTCCGACCTTGCCTGAGAGGTTGGCCATGATTGCGGGTTGCACGAGGGGCTCGAAGGCAAGGGCGCGAGAGAGGAGAGACGGAATGCCATGGGCGGTGATGTGCGGAGAGTATTCCCTGAAGGCTTCCTGTGGGGCGCCGCGACGTCCTCCCATCAGGTGGAAGGGAACAACGTGAACAATGACTGGTGGGATTGGGAACAGCTGCCTGGGAAGGTAGCCCACGGAGACAAGTCTGGCGATGCTTGTGACCAGTACAACAGGTACCGGCAGGACTTCGAGATGGCTCGCGACCTGGGCCACAATGCCCACAGGCTTTCGCTCGAATGGAGCAGGATCGAGCCTGAGGAAGGCCGCTTTGACCGGGCAGCGGTCGAGCACTGCCGGGACGTGCTGGGCACCTTGAAGTCCCTCGGCATGGCCACCATGGTGACTCTTCACCATTTCACGAACCCAAGGTGGCTTGCGGCCAAAGGCGGCTGGTTGCGCCCAGAGGTCGTCGGGCTGTTCGAGAGGTACTCTCGCCACGTGGCTGTCGAACTCGGGGATCTGGTGGACCTCTGGGTCACCATCAATGAGCCGATGGTGTATGCCACGCAGAGCTTTCTATTTGGGGTCTGGCCTCCTGAGAAGAAGTCAGTCGTGCTGGCGTTTCGTGTGGCGAAAAACCTGGCGAAGGCCCACGGCCGCGCGTATCACGCCATTCATGAGTTGCTCGAGGCACGCGGGATGCGCCCCTTGGTCGGGATCGCGAAGAACATGATGGTTTTCGACCCCAAGAGGCCTGAGAGCCGGTGGGACCGCGCGGTCGCGTCCAAGATCGACCGCATATTCAACAAGTCTTTCCTTGACGCGCTTACTACCGGCGTCATGGCATTCCCGTTGGTTCGGCGCGAGACCGATCCGAAGCTCGCGGGAACCCAGGATTTCATCGGGGTGAACTACTACTCGCGAACTCTTGTAGGTTTCAACATCAGAAAACCCCAGACGCTTTTCATCGACATGGCTGTCAAGGAGGATGTGGAGAAGAACAACCTGGGGTGGGAGATCTACCCGAAGGGCATATACCGAATCCTCATGAGCGTGAAGGAGTACGGGCTCCCGGTATACATCACCGAAAACGGGATCGCGACCACCGATGACAAGCAGCGTGAGCGCTTTCTCGTGTCCCACCTTCGCGAGGTGGCTTCCGCCATCGCAGACGGGGTGGACGTCCGCGGGTATTTCCACTGGTCGCTCGTGGACAACTTCGAATGGAAGGAGGGGTTTACGCCTAGGTTTGGCCTCGTGGAGGTGGACTACAAGACTCAGGCGCGGATCGTCCGTCCGAGCGCGAGACTGTACTCTGAAATCATACGGACTGGGTCGCTGCCTCAGGAACGCCTGCAATAGCTGCTGATCATCATAACCGGCTGACAACACTCGGAGCTTGATGGGTGATACTGCGAAGCGTGGCAGGATCTGCCTTGACAAGCAAAACGTGGCACCAGTATAATGATAATGCGGTCCTACAACGTTATAGGAAGCGCAACCCGGGTGGGGCCGATTCGACCTCGCATGGGCCCAACTCCAGTCCGTCGGGCGTCTCGTTGCATACATCCGTTACGAGTCGATACACCTGTCCCAAAGGGAGATGGGTGTAGCTATCTCGAGAAGTCAAGAGGAGGCGAACCTCGTGAGACACCACCGTGTCCTGATAGCTGCGATGACGCTGGCGCTTCTTGCAGGTGTGGCGGGGCTCTCGCCCGCGCACGTGCTGGGTGCAGATGAACCACTGTATGTGGCGCTCATCTGGCACAATCACCAGCCGTTCTACAAGAACCCCGCTACCGGTGAGTACATGTTGCCGTGGGTCAGGATGCACGCGGTCAAGGATTACTACGACATGGCCTCCATTCTCAAGCAATATCCCAACGTTCATTGCACGTTCAACCTGGTCCCATCCCTCATCTTTCAGCTTGACGAGTGCGCCGCTGGGGTGCGAGACAGATGGCAGATCGTTGCTGAGAAACCTGCGTCCGAGCTGTCCCGCGAGGACAAGGAGTTCCTTCTCAGAAGGTTCTTCGATGCGAATTGGGACAGGATCATCAGCAGGTTCCCACGATACTGGGAGCTATTGCAGAAGCGTGGAGAGACGGTGAGCGACCAAAGCATTGCACGCGCTGTAGAGGCGTTTACCGAGCAGGACTACAGAGACCTCCAGGTTTGGTTCAACCTCGCCTGGCTCGACCCGGACTTCAGGGACCAAGACGCCGCCATGAGGGCGCTCGTTCAGAAAGCCCGGGGCTTCACTGAAGAGGACAAGCGCCAAGTGCTTGCGAAGCATACCGAGATCATGAGGGAGGTCATCCCGCTTTACCGGTCCATGCAGGACTCCGGCCAGATAGAGATAACTACTACTCCCTTTTACCATCCCATAATGCCGCTCCTATACAACGTAGACCTCGCGCGCGTGGCAAGCCCCAGGCTCGATCTGCCCGCCAGCGCTTTCGCGCATCCTGAGGATGTCGAGGCGCAACTCGAGATGGCCGTGAAGTTCTATCAAGACCATTTCGGCCGTGCGCCGCGTGGGTTGTGGCCCTCCGAGCAGGCCGTCGGACAGGACCTCATCGGGATCGTCCATGATGCAGGCTTTCAATGGATGGTGTCGAACGAAGGGGTGCTCGCTCGGTCCCTCGGCGTGAGCCTCCGTGATGGCTCCGGAAATGTCACGAGACCAGACCTTCTCTACAAGCCTTATGTGGTTGAGGAGAACGGCAAATCCGTTGCCATCCTCTTCCGCGATGTAGTTCTCTCTGACAAGATAGGCTTCAGTTATTCCGGGATGAACGGCACCGCCGCTGCGCTGGATCTCATGAATTACCTGCGCAAGGTCAAGCGAGACCTGGCCGGAGTACCGGGCCCTCACGTGGTGACGATAGCGCTCGACGGCGAGAATTGCTGGGAGTACTATGCCAACGACGGGAAGGAGTTCTTGCATTCGCTCTACGGGATGCTGAACGCTGACCCGGATTTCAGGCTAGTCACGGTCGAGGAGTACTTGAGAGCGCATCCCGCAGAAGCCAGGCTTCCCAGATTACACACAGGCTCCTGGATCTCCGATAACTTGGAGACATGGATAGGCGAAGCCGAGGAAAACAAGGCGTGGGAGTACCTGTCGCGAGCGCGAGACGTTCTTGCTAGGTATTCGGCGGAGAACGCCGACAATGAGGCGGCGCAGCGAGGCATGGCGCTCGCATGGGATGAGCTCTATGCCGCTGAAGGCAGCGACTGGTTCTGGTGGTATGGCAACGACCAGGACTCCGGCAACGACGCTGCGTTCGATGAGCTCTTCAGGACCCATCTCCAGAACGTATACACCGCCATCGGGCAACCTGTTCCTTCGTATCTCTACTTGTCTCTGCTCCCGAAGCAAGCGGCCAAGCCCGACGTGAAGATGAGCGGGCTTGCGAGGGTAACGCCGGACGGCAGGATCGATGCAGGCGAGTGGTCACCGGCGGCGATGTACTTCAAGACGGAAGCTGCCCCCATGCCGTCTGGCGAAGGCGAGATGGTGCTCAGGGCGCTCTGGGTGGGGGTGGACGCAGACAACCTCTACCTGCGCCTCGATGTGAAGGGCGGGCTGGAGAGCTTCTTCGGACAGGACGTCGCCCTCGCGGCGTACCTGTCGAACCCGAGGCGGGCCGAGGCCAACAGCGTTCCTAGGTGGAGCGGGCAAGGGTCTCGCGCGACAGTGCTGGGGTTCGCGCCAGGAACCGAGGTGCTCATCGATCTCGGGGCCATCAAGGGGCCAGGCGTTGCAAAGGCTCGCCTTGCGTTTGCCGACGGGAACGAGACGTGGGTCGAGGCGAACGAAGTCTCGTCCGTCGGGGCCGACCGCACCATTGAGATCCAGGTTCCCTTCGCCGACATCGGCTTGCGGCCCGGAGAGTCTGCGAGCCTTGCAGTGGTGGCGTCGAGGGGCGGCAGAAACGTCGACCTCTTGCCGCTCGGCGGGCCCGCCGAGGTGAAGGTGCCTGAGGTCATCGTTGGGAAGACATTGTTCAAATGGGATGACCCTGCCGGCGACGACCACGGCCCCGGTACGTACACCTATCCCTTGAACGCCGTCTTCACCCCGGGTGTGTTCGATATGCTGTCCTTCGAGGTCCTTGAGGTCCAGGACGACATCGTGTTCCAGGTGAGAATAGCGAGCGACATCACGAACCCGTGGAACTCGCCTGTGGGGGTGTCGCTGCAGACCATCGACATCTACATAGATACCGATCACAAACCGGGGTCCGGAAAGACCGAGGCTCTTGGCGGAAGGCACGTGGTCTTCGCACCGGAGTCGGCATGGGAGTACGCCATCTGGGTCGAAGGGTGGAACCAGAAGGTCTTCACGGCCGACGGAAAGGAGGTGCAGGAGGCCGTCCGGGTGAGCCACGACCCGGTCAACAAGGTCATATCCGTGCGCGTGCCCAGGGCCGCCCTGGGCGATCCGCAAGCCAACTGGGGATACCAAGTGTTTCTGATGAGCCAGGAGGGATATCCCTCCCCGGGGAACCTGCGAGTGCGTGAGGTGCTGTCCGCATCTCAGGAGTGGCGCCTCGGCGGGGGAGATGACTCCGAGGGCGACCCGAACGTGATAGACCTGCTTGCGCCCCCGGGCACGACTCAGGAAGACATCCTCGGGGCCTACGATGTGAACGCGGGCAAGCTTGCCGAGGTCCCGATGGTATACGGCGCTGACTGACGTGAGGCCTTTGTTGGCCGGCCTCGGCCGGCTGGAAGGGCGTCCTCGTTCGCGGGCCGGGGCCGCGGCGCACCGTGGCCGGCGTGCGGATGAGCTTGATCACTCGGCCTTGCGCTGCAGGAGTCGGTGCGATATCATCTGTATGTCGAGAGGCGGGTTCCCAGTGAACACGATCCCGCACAGGAGTGTACGATGGAAGCGTTTCGAAAAAACGAGGACGACCTTGAAGGCGTGAGCGCGCAGACGGGCGGCTGCGGCTCGCCTCAGATCGAACGGCCGCCGGTGCCGGATGAGGCGGCCCGTCTCATTTTGGATGGCCTCTTGCACGAGCAGGACACGCCCTATGTGGAGAGGCCTGATGGAGAGACCGTGGCTATCAGGATCCGCGCGAGGTCGCGGGCGGTATCCGGCGTGGACCTGGCTTTCCGGCGCGAGTCGGCCTCCGGAGGCAGCGTTTACGGGCTTGTTGCCATGGAGCCGTACGCGACCGAGGGCGTGTTCACTCACTATCGCGGGGAGGTCCAGGTCTCCGACGGCGTGCTCCTGTACAGGTTTGTGCTGAGGCCCAGCGACGTCGCAACGTCAGGCGGGAATGCCGGTTCGGGCGGTGTCCTCAAGGTATGGTGCACACCATCCGGGGTTTTCCTTCGGGAGCCCGACCCAAACGACTGGTACACGCTTGACGTCTCGCCGCTCCGGGTTTTCAGAACGCCCGAGTGGGTCCATGACGCAGTGTTCTACCAGATCTTCCCGGACAGGTTCGCAAACGGCGACCCGACCAACGACCCTCCAGGCACTCGCCCGTGGGGTGAGCCGCCTACCCGCGACAATTTCTTCGGCGGTGATTTCCAGGGGATAATCGAGAAGATCCCTTACCTCAGAGACCTTGGGATCACAGCTGTATGGCTGAACCCGATTTTCCAGTCCGTCTCCAATCACAAATACGACACCGCGGACTACATGCGGGTTGACGGCTCATTCGGGGACCTTGCCAAGTTTCGCGAGCTCGTTGAGGCGTTCCATGCCGCGGGCATAAGAGTGGTCCTCGACGGGGTGTTCAACCACACGGGGGACGAGTTCTGGGCATTCCAGGATATCGTGGAGAAAGGACCAGCGTCGCCCTACGTCAACTGGTACCATGTCCACGGGTTCCCCGTCCGCCGCAGCCCGAAACCGAACTATGAGACCTGGTGGGGATTCGCGGACCTACCGAAGCTGAACATGGGGAACCCCGAGGTGCGTGCATATATCCTAAACGCGGTGACCTTCTGGATGAGGGAGGCAGGGATCGACGGGTGGCGGCTGGACGTGCCCAACGAGATCGACCATTCGTTCTGGAAGGTCTTTCGCGACCACGTCAAGAGCATCAATCCTGACGCGTATATAGTTGGTGAGATCTGGCAAGATGGCACGCCGTGGCTCAAGGGTGACGAGTTCGACGCGGTCATGAACTACGTTTTCCGCGATGCCGTGCTTGATTTCTTCGCCAGGAAGAAGGCGTCCGCATCCGAGCTGGTGGCGACGCTAGAAAGGCTGAGGGCCCACTACCCGCACCAGGCCAGCGCAGCGCAGCTCAATCTCCTAGGCAGCCACGACACCGAGCGAGTCCTTACAGCGTTCCACGGCGACAAGCGCCGGATGATCCCCGCTGTGGTGTTTCAGATGGCTTACCTTGGCGCGCCCATGGTGTATTACGGTGATGAGGTCGGGATGGTGGGCGAGAAGGACCCTGGCTGCCGAGGAACCATGGTTTGGGACGAAAGCCTCCAAGATCGTGAGCTGCTTGGACTCTACCGACGGCTCGTGCGGGTGCGCAGGAGGAGCGCGGCGTTGCGCCGTGGTAACGTGCGGTGGCTGCTGGTGGACGACTCCATGAGGACGTTCGCTTTCGCCCGAACCTTTGGGCGCGAGCTCGCGGTGGTCGCTGTATGTGCGGGCGAAAAGCAGGTCACTTTGGACCTCGACCTCGCCGCCGGGTTCGGGGAGGAGGCCGCGTGCGCGCCCTGGTCCGGAGGGCCGCGCGGCGACCGCTGTGCGCATCCCCGCGGCGACAGCTTCTGGGACGCCATCACGGGGCGCGTGGTTCCCTCCAAGGGCGGCCGTGTGAGGCTGGAGCAGCTCGGGCCACATCAAGCGGCCATCTTGCTCCTCCTGTCCAGCGAGCCCGATGAGGGTCCGACATGAAAAAAGCGCGCCACGGCGCTTGACAATGCGGTCGAGGCATGCTACATTATGCATAAATACGCACATCCTGGCGAAAGCAGCCTGCGCAGGCCTCGGAAGCACAGGGTGATGCAAGTCACGGCAGATACAATTCACCGTGAAAAGCTCGACGAAAGCCATGAAGGGGAAGAGTAGGCCGGATATGCCGTCCTAGAGAGCCAGGGCCGGTGGAATCCTGGTACGGCATGCCGGTTGAACCACACCCCCGAGCGCGGACCGAAACCAGTGCCGTTGCCTGCCTGGTGGGCCACGCGGCCCCCGACGGGGACCGGCGCGGGGAGTAGGCTCTGACGGGTTCCGCCCGTTAGCGCGGGGAGGTATAAGCCCTTGACTCGCGAGTTCGTGACGCTCGCAGCAACGCCGGCACCACGGCACGCGGCATCACCGTCATGGTGGTCCGCTGCGGCGTCGCTTGTCACGACGCGTCTTGTGCGTGACGCGTGACGGCGTGCGCCGGCTTCGTGTGCGTGCGCGCGGCTGTCGAGGCGGGGCCGTACCGGGAAATGAGCGGGTTACGGCTTTGTGCGGTAACCAATAAGGGTGGGACCACGGGAGAACGCCTCTCGTCCCTTGCGGGACGGGAGGCGTTTTTGCGCTAGTAGCGGGCTGAGGCGAGCAGGAGGGGCCGACGCACGCGGCCGCACGCACGGTGCGCGAGTGGGCGGCCCAAGCAGGGGACAAGACACGAGAGCCTGTTATTACCTGAAGAGAAGAAAGAGGAGGCAGTCACCAATGAACACGCAGAAGACCAGAAGGATTGTGCTGATCGCGGTGATGGCCGCGGTGCTTGCCTTTGCAGGCGTCACGAGCGCCGCGAGCGATGACTCGCTGGCTAAGGTCAAGGCAGCGGGTGTTCTCAGGATCGGGGTGGACGACGCGTTTCCACCGATGGAGTATCGCGATGACAAGGGCAAACTGATCGGGTTTGACGTGGATCTGGCGGACGAGATCGGGCGCCGCCTTGGGGTCGCCATAGAATGGGTGCCGGTCGCGTGGGACGGGGTAATCCTCGCGTTACAGTCAGGCAAGTTCGACATCATCCTATCCTCCATGACCATCACGAAGGAACGCGCGAAGCAGATAGATTTCAGCCCACCATACATTTGGGGCGCGCAGATCATAGTCGTCAGGGAGGGCGATAAGTCGATAAACACCGTAGCAGACCTCGCAGGCAAGGTGGTAGGGAGCCAGCTCGGAAGCACCGGTGAGATCGCCGCAAAGAAGATCGAGGGCATCAAGGAACTCAAGTTGTACGGCCAGTTCACAGAGGCGTTGACGGACCTCGCCATCGGGCGCCTACAGGCCGTGGTGGTGGACGAGTTCGTGGGCCGTTACTACATAACGAAGCGCCCGGGCGTGTACCGCGTGCTCCCTGAGCGGTTGGCAGAAGAAGAGGTGGGTATAGCCTTCCGCAAAGGAGATAATGCGCTGCGCGAGGCGGTGTGCGCGGCCGTCGAGGCGATAAAGGCGGACGGAACGTACTCGGCCATCTCCAAGAAGTGGTTCGGAGTGGACGTCCTTCGGAGGTAACGCGGCGCGGGATGCAAGGTGAGCCCGCGTTTCCGGGGTCGGCGTGATGTCAGGGAAGCGTGAGCAGGGCTGGACCGGCGGGCCGCGTCACGTCTGCAGCACACATGGCGTTATGGCGTGGCCCGCTGCGAACCGCTCGCCGCGCTCGGGAAGGCTGCGCAGGGCTGTCGTGGCCGTCGCGTTCGCGGCGGGAAGGCTCGTGAGCAGCTGAATGTGATTGACGTCAATGTGACGGAGGGAACGCGACATCCGTAACTCGCCGGGGCGATTCCGGGAAGCTGGACAGGACTGAGTGAGGAGCGAACGCATTATGGATTTCATGCTCATGGTGAAGCTTGTGCCGGTCCTAGTGAAAGGCGCCGCGATGACAATGGAGCTCACCTGCCTTGCGGTGGTGGTCGGGACTGCGCTCGGGCTCCCGATCGCATTGGCTCGCCTCTCGCGTCACCCGCTCCTCCGCGGGCCGGCGTCGCTCTACACGTGGTGGATGAGGGGGACGCCCCTCCTCATGCAGCTCTTCCTCATCTACTATGGGCTGCCACAGGTTGGGGTGACGCTGGATCCTTTTCCTGCAGCCGCGCTCGGGATGACGCTCAACGCGGCCGCGTACATAGCAGAGATCCTACGCGGCGGCATCCTGTCCATAGACAAAGGCCAGATGGAAGCCGCACGGTCGCTCGGGATGAGCTACATCCAAGCGATGAGGTGGGTTATCTTGCCGCAGGCCGTTCCGAGGATCATCCCGCCCATGGGCAATGAAGTCATCGCACGGCTCAAGGACTCGTCTCTCGTATCAACCATAGCCATGGTGGATCTCATGCGAGCCGCTCAACAGATGATCGCCACGACGTTTCGGCCGCTTGAGATCTTCTTTGCGGCCGGGGTCTTCTACCTTGTCATGACAACGGCCTTCACCGTGCTTTTCGGCTCATGGGAAAGGCGGCTTGCTGAACGGGGCAAGGAGAGAGTCCCAGCGATGGCGCGACTTCGGAGGGCACTCGCTAGTCTTGCAAGCGTGCGGGCGATATGGTAACATAACGATGGACTCAGCGCTCGAGAGTCGCTCGCTGCTGCCGGGCGGAGTTCACATGCGCTGCGTGGGGTTGGCGCCATTGGGGCCGTGCCTGGGTGTGCCGTGCGAGACAAGGCGGTATCGGCGGCAGGCAGGCGTGGAATGCGCGGCGCTGGTCGCAGCAAGGCTCGAAGAGGTTGGCTTCGGGCACATTTGGGGTCTGTCACAAGATCGCGAGGTCTTTACGCGCCTGTAGCTCAGGGGATAGAGCAACTGCCTTCTAAGCAGTGGGCCGCAGGTTCGATTCCTGCCAGGCGCGCCATTGTTTTCGGTGCGATGGCGCAGCACAGCGGGCGGGCGATGGTCGACCCCGGGTGAACCCGGGGTCTCTTGTTGCTGCCGGGTCGGTGTAGCGAGATATCCCCTGCCTCCGGAGGTCAACGAACGTGCACAGGGGTTTTTCGGCGGCTGAATCGCGAGTGGTCCTCGGCGGGGTCGTGGCGCTGCTCGCCATGTGCATTGCCGTGCTTCACATGCCCGCATATCTGCCATTGTTTGCCGGATTCTTCGGGTGCACGTGTCTTGCGGTGCGCCGTGGGTTCCATCCTAGGGCGCTGGCCCAAATGGCCGTGGACGGTGTCAGGAAGGCGATCCTCCCCATCGAGATGCTGGCGCTCATCGGGGTCCTGATGGGGCTTTGGAGGCTCAACGGGACCGCCGCGACCGTGGCCGTTTACGGCAGCGCCCTGGTGAAGCCCCGCTACTTCGCGCTGAGCGCCTTCATTCTGTGCGCGCTCGTCTCAATGGCCGTGGGCACCGCGAACGGGGCCGCGAGCATAATCGGGCTTCCGCTCATGATGTTGGGCCACGCATATCAGTTGTCCGAGGGACTACTTGCAGGCGCCGTGATCTCAGGAGTCTACCTCGGCGACCGGTCATCGCTGGTCTCGAGCGTGCTGCACATGGTGGCTCACCTCACCGGCAGCGATCCTCGGACGTTATTCCGGCGGCTCGCCATCACGCTCGTCCCGGCCATGGCCGTGTCTGTGCTGCTCTACTGGCTCATCCCAGCGGGCCACATGGACGGAGCGGGATCGCGCGATGTTGCAAGCGTCTTCCAGTTCGCAAACGGGGCTTTCCCCGCCCTCCTAGCAGCGCCGGCGCTCATGATTCTGCTCGCGGTGCTCAGGGTGCCCATCCTCGTGAACCTGGTTCTCAACGTCGTTGGAGCCGCGACCGTGGCCGTCGTCGTCCAGCACACATCGCCCGCGCTCGTCATCCGTACGGCTCTCTTCGGATGCCACGTGGCCGCCCCTTCGTCCGCCACTCCTGTAACGGTTGGGGGAGGGCTCGCGTCGATGGTTGGCGTCTTGCTCGTTCTGGTGTCGTCAACCGCCTTGTCCGGGGTATTGTCGGGGACTGGGATATTCGAGGCCGCGCTTGGGAAATGGCTCTCCAACTTTTCAAGCCCTCGCAGGCTCCTCATTGCGACCATGGGCTTCAGCATCGCGACCGGGATGGTTGCCGCAAACCAGGCGCTCTCAGTGGTCGTTCCGTGCACGCTCCTTGACCGCGTCTACCGTGAGAAGGGGTTGTCAAGACTCGCTCTCGCTCACGCGGTTTCCGACTCCGGCGTCATAGTTGCGCCCATTGTGCCGTGGAGCGTCGCAGCGCTTGGGCCCGCGGCGATCCTGGGCGTGTCACCTTCCGCATACATTCCGTACGCGTTCCTCTGCTGGGCGCTTCCTGTGGCGTCCGTTGCCTGGATTCTGTTAAGTCAAGGCAATTGCAGTGGGTTCTTGCCATCCCATTGTCAATCTCTTCGCTGCTGTGGTATGGTGGAGCGCGGACGGTGACAAACATGGTACTGCATGCTACGTGGATTCCATCCGGTACCTGCGATGACTTCGGGGAAGAGGGGGCACGCTCCAGTAGCGGGGGCGGGGGCGCGCCCAGTTTTGATGGGCGCCTTTTCGTATGGGGTGAATCGCCTGACCGCTTCCACGGAGAGGCCGGGATCGCGAAGTCCAGTAGGCGGCACAAAGGGTACGCGCGCCACCCCTTTCTTATGACGCGTGCCGAACTTGAGCTCGCCCTTGCAACGCTGTTGGAAGCTGCAGCGGGCATGCGCGATCTACCGAGCACAAGAGCTGCCAAGGTGCTCGCGCTCCTGCCGTCGCGGGACGGCAGGCCTGAGCCGTCGCCGTTGCTGCTGCGCGAGGCTTTCATGCTGCACGGTGAGGAAGGCTTCAGCCGACCACAGAATGGCGGCTTTGAGGCGCAGGGCGTTGTCGCGTCCGGCCTGCCGCCAGCAGAGCATGCGGCCAGGAATGGCCAGGGGAGTGGCACTGGGGGCAAGCAGGGCAGGGCCGAAGAGACACCAGCAGGCGTAGACAGCGCCGCAGATAACGGCCAGACTCAGGCTGGTATCGAACCCAACGGCCGGAGGTCGGTGGGGCTTTACCGAGTAACAGGCGTGTCCCTGTCTGCGGCCGATGCCCTAAGCCTCCTTGCGGTCGTGCCGGAGGACGGCGACTCTCGTCCAGGGACGAGCGCAGCCCACATCGCTTTGGGCCCCGACTTCCGCTTTTGGGTGAAGGCGGCCAAGCTCGCCCTCGAATTTCTCGCAAGGCAAAGGCTGGTGCCGTGTATCGTGCCGGTCTCCGAAGGAGGAGATCAGCAGAAGGACGCGGCCGGCAGACTGGAAACCGGGCGCCAGGCCACATCGATGGGCAGGTCGAAAGCGCGAGGAGAAGCCACGGTCCGCCGGACTGGGACCAGTACTGGTGCCGCTGTCAAGGTCGTTGACGCCTGCGCCGACGCGGCAAGGGCAAGAGCGAGGGCAGGATGGCGCCCGGCGCTGGACCTTCCCGCCGACGCGGTCCGCGTGCGGGAGCTCGCCCAGTCGATGCCCGGGCTCTGTCGCGCGTTCGTGGCCCCCGAGCGCCTGGTCCAGGCACGGCAGCCTGCCGCGTCGAACGGTCGGCCTCAAACCGCGGACGAAAGGGTGGATGAGGCTACTACGACTACGACCGCCGGGCGCATGCTTTCCTCCGGTGATGCTCTCCTGCAGAGTTTCCTGGACTCGACCATCGACGAAGCCGCACGTCGCTGGCTCTCCGAGGAACGGCGACGCCGCATGAGAGGTTTCCCCGGCAGCAGGGACTTGTGCATCGCGGAGGCTGCCATGAGAGCCGGCGTGTACAGGCATCCGTCAATGGCATGGCTGTGTGCCCTTGGCGAAAGGCGTCCTTTCGTTGACAGGCCGGCGGCTGAGCTTGTGAAGCTGTGTGCTGACATAGAGCAGTGGCTGGTCGAAAGCGGTGGAAGCGGGACAGTCGGCGGATTTCGGACGTGTTTCCGGCTTCTGCCACCTGGAGGGGAGTCTGCGGTGGCGAGGGCTCCGGGAGCGGTGCCCTCGGCGTTGACGCCTGCTTCGGTATCGTCAGCAGAGATTGCTTGCGCCGGCCAGCGTTCGATTTGTGCTGGTTATGATGTTGCCGACGACGATGTCTGGGCCGTTGAATACCTGCTGCAGGCGATCGACGACCCGAGCCTCGTGGTTCCGGCTGCGAGAGTTTGGCGCGAGAAGGGACCGGTGCTGGAGTTCCTGGGCCGCCGGTTCGAAAACCCCCAGGAGAGGCTCCTCGCCGCCTTAGGGCGTGCTTCGCGCTTGTTCCCGGCGATAGAGGACAGCCTCAAGGCAGCCCGGCCTGAAGCTTGCTACCTTAGTACGGCCGAGGCATACTCGTTCCTGCGCGAGGTGGCTCCGTTGCTCGAGGAGAGCGGCTTCGGCGTCCTTGTGCCACCCTGGTGGGACCACAATCGCCGCAAGGCCGCACGTCTCGGTATCCACCTCAAGGTGCGGGCCCCGGCGTCGGCGTCCGCGTCGCCCGGGGCGGGTGCGCCCAGCAAATCCTATTTCGGCATGGACAGCCTGGTGGAATACGACTGGCAAATAGCCCTCGGCGACCAGGTCATGGATAAGGATGAATTCCGCCGCCTTGTGGCCCTGAAGGTTCCTCTCGTGCGCGTGAGGGGCGAGTGGGTCGAGATCCGTCGCGAAGACATCGAGGCTGCCATCAAGTTCTGGGACAGGCGGAGGAAGGCCGCGGTGCTGACCGTTGGCGAGGCGCTCGCCGCAGCCCTCCAGGCGGGGTCAGGGGATGGGCCTGGCCTGCCCGTAGTCCGCGTGGACGCGGACGGTTGGATGGGCGACCTTATCGGGCGCCTGGCCGCCAGCGAGAGAATCCAGGAACTCCCTCAGCCCTGCGGGTTCGCGGGGAGGTTGCGCCCCTACCAGGTGAGGGGCTACTCATGGCTGTCCTTCCTGAAAGAGTGGGGGATCGGGGCGTGCCTCGCCGATGACATGGGGCTCGGCAAGACCATCCAGGTGATAGCGCTCGTCCTCCGGGCGAAGGAGGAAGGTGCCCTCAGCGGCCCGGTGCTGCTTGTTTGCCCGACGTCGGTGGTGGGCAACTGGCGCCGGGAGATCGGGCGGTTCGGCCCGTCCCTGAAGGTTATGGTCCATCACGGCGCGGACAGGCTTTCAGGCCACGAATTCGCAGCTCAGGCGAGCGCCTGTGACGTGGTCATCACCACATACTCTCTCGTGCACCGTGACGAGAAGCATCTTGCCTGCGTTGAATGGCATGGCATAGTCCTGGACGAGGCGCAGAACATCAAGAACTCCGACACAAGACAGAGCCAGAGCGTGCGCAGGTTGAAGGCGGGGTTCAGGGTGGCCCTCACTGGGACTCCCATCGAGAACCGCCTGTCTGAGCTGTGGTCGATAATGGACTTTCTCAATCCTGGATACCTCGGCCCGGCGGCGGAGTTCCGGAGGAGGTTCGCGATCCCCATCGAGCGCTATCGGGATCGAGACCGGGCCGAGCTGCTGCGCCGCCTCGTGGGGCCGTTCATCCTTCGCAGGCTAAAGACGGATCCGCGGGTCATCCAGGACCTTCCGGAGAAGGAGGAGGTAAAGGTCTACTGTACGCTCACCAGGGAGCAGGCAACGCTCTACGAGGCCGTCGTAAGCGACATGCTCCAGGTCATCGAGACGACGTCAGGCATCGAGCGGCGCGGCGCGATCCTCGCCACCCTGCTCAAGCTAAAGCAGGTATGCAACCACCCTGCTCAGTTCCTGCGGGACAGGAGCGGCCTGGACGGGCGTTCGGGAAAGCTTGCGAGGCTTGCGGAGATGTTGGATGAGGTGGTGGCCGGAGGAAACCGGGCGCTCGTGTTCTCGCAGTTCGCCGAGATGGGCGCTATGCTCCGTGATTACCTCTGCAACAGGCTTGGGTGCGAGGTGGCGTTCCTCCACGGTGGGGTGCCGCAGAGGGCCAGGGACGAGATGGTGCAGCGGTTCCAGGATGACCCTGACGGCCCGCCGGTCTTCGTCCTGTCCCTGAAGGCGGGAGGACTTGGCCTCAATCTCACGCGGGCAAACTACGTATTCCATTTCGACAGGTGGTGGAACCCTGCGGTGGAGAATCAGGCTACCGACAGGGCGTTCCGCATCGGGCAGACCCAGAAGGTGCAGGTGTACAAGTTTATCTGTGCGGGCACGCTGGAGGAACGCATCGACGAAATGATCGAGGACAAGAAGCACCTGGCGGACGAAGTGATCGGAACGGGCGAGGAGTGGATAACCGAGATGTCCACGGACGAGCTACGCAATTTGCTCCTGCTGCGCACTGAAGCTGTAGCGGACGACGACTGACCTGACAAAGGACGGGTGATCGATGGCACGAAGCGGTGAGTTCGGAAAGAACTGGTGGGCGAGACGGTGGATCTCGGTGCTGGAGTCGTTCGGCTGGTCGAACCGCCTGCAGAGAGGGAGGTCATACGCTCGTTACGGGAACGTGCTTGAGGTGGTGGTCGCGCCCGGGGAGGTCAGGGCGAAGGTTCAGGGATCGAGGGCCCGTCCCTACAGGGTGACCATCAGGGTGAAGCCCCTTGACGACGCAGAATGGGAGAAGGTAACGTCAGCCATGGCGGAACAGGCGGTTTTTGCAGCACGCCTCTTGGCAGGCGAGATGCCGGAAAACATCGAGGAGGTTTTTACCCGGAACCGGGTCTCGCTGTTCCCTTCGTCCGGGCGGGATATCGTGACGACCTGCTCGTGTCCGGACTGGGCGAACCCCTGCAAGCACGTGGCGGCCGTGTACTATGTGCTCGGGCAGGAGTTCGACCGCGACCCGTTCTTGCTCTTCCTGCTCCGTGGGCGGAGCCGCGATGGGTTGATGGCCGCGTTGAGAGCCAAACGTATGCAGGCCGAGTGCCCTGGGGTGGACAGGAGGCCTTCCCCGAGACGCGCTGCCGCTCCGGCAAAACACGACTGTGCAGCCAGCCGCCAAGGGGCTGAAGGGGTTGGCGGTGGCTGCACAGGCACTTGGAGTGGCGCCGGGAATGGTGCCCGTGACGACGGCCAAGCTGTTCTGGAGGCGGTCTTCGCTTCCACCGAGGCTTTCTGGGCGGGCGATGTGCGCAAGGTCGAGGCTTTGCCAGTATCGGTGAGTCCTCCGGTGGTGCCAGGGGCGATCGCGAAACGCCTCGGCGTGCCTCGACCCTGGCGCAGCAGCCGCGACTTCGACGAAGGGAGGTTCGCGGTGGTGCTGGCGGACTACTACAAGACGGTGAGCCGGGAAGCCCTGAGCCTTGCTTACGATGGCGGCGGGAACGGCACCGGCATGACCGGCTGCGGTGAGAGAGCTGGCGGGGATGGCAATGCGGACGCCGGCGGTGATGCAGGTGAACCGGCTCGCGGTGTATAATATTGTTAACTGCGCAGTGTTTGCTTCCGGGGCTCGGTCGATTGCCTCGAGAGACAGCTGATGCCACATCGCTACCGGATGGGAGTTGATAGGATGCCACGGCCGCCCAAGTGCAGGCGAGTGGAGTTCTTGCCGCAGGTAACCGTGTTCAAGCCTGCAGGGGTTCCCATGCGCGATCTGCGGGAGGAAGTGCTCTCCGTGGAGGAATTGGAGGCCGTCCGCCTGAAAGATCTCGAGGGGCTTGAACAGGAGGAGTGCGCCGAAAGGATGCAGGTCTCTCGACCGACATTCCAAAGGGTGCTTGTGTCCGCCAGGGAGAAGATCGCCAGGGCCCTCGTCGAAGGCGCGGCTATACGTGTGGAGGGCGGCAACTACCGAGTCGCGAAACGTGAGTTCCGATGCCGGGCGTGCGGTCACGAGTTTGAGGTGCCCTTCGGAACCGGGCAACGCGGAGTGGAGATCACGTGTCCTAGGTGTGGAGCTGGCGAGGTGCACCGGACCGACCAGAACGGCCACGGATTCGGAAACATGCCCTGGGGCCGTCATGGCAAGGGATGGGACCGCGAATGACTGGCCCCACAGGCCTGGGCTCAGGGCTGCCCGGTTTGGCAGGGACGCGCGGCATTATGCAGAACCACTGGTAGAGCACGTTCTTGCGTCCGCGCAAGGGCGAGAACGAGGGGGAGGGTCGTGACATGGGCCAGACGGACCAGGTTCCCGAGCTTCCGGAGATACGCAGGCGCGCGAAGGAGAGCATGCAAGGGATCTGCCGGGTGTGCCGAGTGTGCGACGGGACGGTGTGCGCAGGTGAGGTCCCGGGCATGGGCGGGATCGGCACGGGTGCCGGCTTCATCCGAAACGCAAGAGCCCTTGCCGACGTTAAGATCAACATGCGGGTCCTGCACGACGCAGCGGAGCCTGATCTCCGAACCACGCTGTTCGGGCTTGCCATCGAAATGCCGGTTCTGGGCGCGCCCGTGGCCGGCGTGAAGATCAACTTCCGCGGGCTCATGAGCGAGGCGGACTTTGCCGGGGCGATGGTGTTCGGCTGCCTCGATGCGGGCACCCTTGCGATGACCGGAGATGGTGGTCATCCCGAGGTGTTTGCATCAGGGATCACGGCTATTCGCGAAGCGGGCGGGCGTGGCATTCCCATAGTAAAACCTGGCCCGAACACCGACATCATTCGCAAGTTCAAGGCCGCAGAGGCTGCTGGAGCACCGGCCGTCGGAATCGACGTCGACGCGGCCGGCTTGGTGAATATGCGGCTTCTCGGCGCGCCCGTGGGGCCCAAGTCGCCGGAGGACATTCGGGAGCTCGTGCGGTCCACATCGCTGCCGCTCATTCTCAAAGGGATAATGACACCCGATGAGGCCGAGATGGCGTTGGAGTGCGGGGCAGCGGCGATCGTCGCGTCGAACCACGGCGGGCGTGCTCTCGACCACACGCCTGGAGTGGCCGAGGTGCTCCCCGCGATCGCCCGCGCGGTCAAAGGCAAGATCACGATCTTGGCGGACGGTGCGGTACGCACGGGCGTGGATGTCCTGAAGTACCTGGCCCTGGGCGCTGACGCGGTCCTGGTGGGCCGACCGCTCGCCATCGGTGCCTTCGGGGCTGGACGGACGGGCGTGGCCCGCACGCTTGCGGCCATTCGCGATGACCTGCGCATCGCCATGATCCTGACGGGAGCCCGCACGATCCGCGACATCGGCCCGCACGTGGTCTGGCGCTGAGCAAACCAGCATGTGACGCGGGTCACGGCAGCTCCACGATGTCCCCCTCGGATGGACCGAGGGCAAGCTCGAGTGCGCCGCCGGCCGCAGAGATGGGACGCTCCTGGCGCCAAGACCAGGCAGGTCGTCGCCGGGCGTTTTCTGCAGAGACGCGGATGCGGACCGCTTGTTGTTGCCGCCCGTGGTTTACGGCCACTATCGCCCTTCTCTCGGCCGACACGAACTCTTTGACCTCCACATCGGGGCCGCGATCGCACACGTGTGCGCCGTCGGGGAGGCCGGCGAGCTTACCCACGAGCGAGTAGACCGCATGGTAGGGCTGAGACTCGTCCTCGAACGCGTACGGGGTCGTGGCAAGGTAAAGCTCAAAGGGCATCGTTACGAGCACGGCGTGGCCCTGTCCATATTCGCTTACGACTATCCCCCGGCCGGACCCGTTCGCGTCTTCGGAACACCCGGAGACGGCCAGGTGCTTCCTCGCCAGGATGGGGGGAACCGGCTTCGGCAGCGGGCCTGAGAGCACGGGGCCGCTACCCGGCAAGCTCAGCGACCAGGTGTCGCCCTGCGGCGCGCTCGAAGAGACCACTCCCACACGAAAGAGCTCCCCGAGGCCGTCCACGGCTAGGCCGTCGTATGAGCAGTACAACGTTCCGCCCGCTTCAACGAACGCTTTGAGCGCCGCGAAGTCCGTCACATTCAGCGTGCCGCGGCGCGTGGCGCACGGCACGAAGAGAGCCCGGTACCCGTGGGCGGCATCACCCAGCTGCTCTGGGGTCACGAAAGCCACGTCCATCCCGGCGCGCTTGGCCAGGATGAACGACGCGAACAAGGCAGCCGCATTTCGGAGAGGCCCGTTTTCTTCGTCCGGGTTGTCGTAGTACCGTTTGGGCACGAGTATGGCCGCGCGGGCCGGCGCCGGAGACAGCTCCGCGATGCGTGCGGCCCTCGTGACGCGGGCGAAGGACGCAAGCGCCTCGCCCTTCGGTTTCACTCGTCCGTCCGCGGCGGTTATTCCGAACCCCACTTCGTAAGGGGTGGAGTCGTACGGAAGGCGGTCCTGCCGTTTGAAGTCGCCGAAGCACCACGCGAGGGCGCCTGTCACACCATTCGCGAGCGCGCTGTAAAGGGCAGCCGAAAAGAATCTGCCTTCGACATCTTCGGAGGCCATCTGCGTGGATGAGCCGAATTCCTCCAAAAGAACCCTTTTCCCTCCGAGACCCTCGGTGAGCTTGCAAGCGAACGACGTGAAGTAACTGCTGCGCAGGCTGTCGAGAGGCTCGGGGCACAGAGGTGTGTACGAAGGGTACGGGTGCATGCAAAGAAAGTCGCATGCCTCGGCCACATCGCCGAGCCGGAACGGCCCGGGAGTGAAGATGGACCAGGCGTGAGTTCCCAAAGTCACCGGGTGGACGGGGTCGTGGGCTTTGATCTCCCGGTAGAGAACGTACGTCCACAACCACGCGGCGTCCACTGAGCGGGGTTTACAGAAGACGTCGGGTTCGTTGGCGAGGTCCCAGAAGAGGATCGCCTGCTCGTCGCGGTAGCGCCTGGCGAACTCACCCACGAGCCTCACCTGGGCCCGCAACATGCCGGGGTCGCTGTATGGATCGCGGTCGCGCCGCCACGGCACGTCCCAGTTCTCGCCGCTCATGTGGCCCGTGAAAAACGTGGGAATCAGCCTGATGCCGTGGCGGCGGGCGATCTGCACCAGGGTCTCGAACTTGGTCATTGCGTCCTCGGATATCGTGTCCGGGTTGGGCTGAAAGTCCTCCCATAGCAGGAAAACCCTGCAGGAATTGAGGGAGAGTGCTGCCATCTGCGCGAATTCGGTTTCGATAGAGTCCGGATTCCACTCCTTCCACATGTGGACCCCGGTCTCGCGCGGCCAGTAGTTCACCCCGCAAACGAAATCGTCCATTGTCATACCTCCGCATCTATCCGTGTGTCGACATGTCGATAGCGCGCCCATCATGCGATGCGCGAACGCGTGTGCGTGCGTATCTTTCTCACGCCGATGCGAATGCTGGCGCACGCTGGCATCCCTTGAGGCTCACCCATTGAGACCAGTCAAGGATATGCCCTCGATGAAGTAGCGTTGGGCCAGGAAAAACGTGACGAGCATCGGCACGGCAAGCACCGTGGACATGGCCATGAGCCAGTGCCACTGCGGCGCCTCATTCACGCCGCCCATGAACAGGTACATTCCGAGTGTAAGCGTATACTTGCTCATGCTGTTGAGGTAAATCAGCGGCCCCAGGAAGTTGTTCCAGTACCCCCGGAAGGCGAACACGGCCACTGCCAGGAGGGCCGGCTTGATCTGCGGGAGCATAACGTGGGCGAAGGTCTGCAGCACATTGGCGCCGTCGATCTTCGCGGCCTCTTCGAGATCCCGCGGCACTCCCATGAAGAACTGGCGCAGGAGGAACACGTAAAATGGCCCCCACGCTGTCCACGCTGGCAGCACCAGAGGGTCGAAAGTATCCAGGAGCTTGAGGTTCCGCCAGATCATGTATGTCGGGATGAGGGTCACATGGTATGGCAACATCATCGTGGAAAGCAGTATGAAGAACAGTGCGTTCCGGCCAGGGAAGGAGTAGCGCGCGAACCCGTACGCCACAAGTGTGCAGCTCGTGATCTCCGCGAACATCCCGAGAACCGTCACAAAGACCGTGTTCGCCAGGTACCGGCCGAAGGGCACCGCTCTCCAGGCATCCAGGTAGTTGTGCCATTGCGGAGGGATGGGCAGCCACACCGGCGGGTAAGCGAAGACGTCCTGGAGCTCCTTGAGAGAGCTCGAGACCATCCAGAAGAACGGCACCAGGAGCACAACGGCCCCGGCGATGACCACGACGTACGCGGCCGTCCTTGATGCCACCGCTTTCGCGCGCCGCACACGCCTTGCCCGCTGTGCAACGACCAGTGTGGTTTCGAGCCTTGCGGTCATTTTCGCACCTCCGCTTCGTAATACACCCACGCCGTTGAGGAGCGGAAGACGAGCAGGGTAAGGGCGAGAATGATAACGAAGAGCACCCAGGCTATGGCCGAAGCCTCACCCATTCTCAGCTGAAGGAAGCCCCGTTCATACACGAGCTGGTTCATGAACCGCCCGGCCGCGGAGGTCGGTCGTGCGAACATGGCCACGGTAAAGATCTGCAGTGCGCCGATTATGCCCATGATTATCTGCAGAAGCACCACTGGCGAGATCTGCGGGAAGGTCACGTTCCAGAACTTTGCAAACGAGCCTGCCCCATCGATCTCAGCGGCCTCATAGAACACCCTGGGGACGTTCTTGATCGCTGCGAGGAAGACCACCATGTTTATGCCGAACACGCCCCACACGCTCATGATTACGAACGCGGGGAGAACGAACCTCGGGTCTCCGAACCAATCAGGGTTCTGCAGGCCGATCAGGCGAAAGATGGGGCCGAGCACCGCGTTGAGCAGGCCCGCCTCGCTGTTGAAGATCCACCTCCAGAGCAAGGCCACCGAGACCTCCGGGAGGACCGCGGGCAGGTAATAGATGGTGCGGAAGATGCCTATGCCACGGATGTCGGCGGAAAGGAGCAGCGCAACGAGCAGGGAGCCCGCCACCCCCACGGGAACGCTGAGGAACGCGTACGCGAGCGTGAGCTTCACGGAAGGCCAAAAATCGAGTATATCGGAAAAGAGCCACCTGTAATTCTCGAGGCCCACCCACTTGGGCGGGTTGAAAAGGTCGTATGACGTGAAGCTCAAGCCCAGGGACGCGAGGATGGGTCCGGCCGTGAACACGAGAAATCCCGCGAGCCAAGGGGTTATGAGTGCGTATCCCGCGGCGGTCTCCTCGCGGGCGCGCGCGAGCCTGAGCGCACCATACACCCCGAGGCACAACAGGCACATCGCGACGAAAGTCAGAAGATAGCGCGCAAGTGTCCCCAGGTAAATGCCGCTTTCCACTTCACACCCCCTCCTTCGGCGCGGCTAAGTCGCAAGTACCATCACGCGCCCGAATAGTCACGGTCCGCTTGGGAGGTGGCTGCCGGCGCCGCCACGTGCGCCGCGCTCAAGCGCCGGCAGCCCACGGTCATGGTGAGAGCGAGCAGCCCTCTGACAGGCCGAACGCGGGAACGACGATCTCGGAACGGTTACTTGCCGAGCGTCCTCTCCAGCAACGGCCGGACGCGCTTCGCAAGCTGCTCCGCAGTGCCTCTCCCGTTCAGGAGCGGGTCAGCAAACTGGTTCCAGAAGATGCTGTCCCATTCCGCATAGTTGGGGAATATCCTGAAACTTCGCGTGTCCTCCATAGCGGCCACGATCGCGTCGATGGAGTGCTTCTTCTCAGGCTTCAGCTTAAGCAGCATTTCCCTGGTCGCGAGGGACTTGCGAGGCGGAACGACCTTCCAATGGTGGATCGCGTCCGACAAGTCCAGGAACGCCTCAAACGCGACGTCAGGGTTCTTTGTCTTCGCGTTGATGGCCATGCCCGCCATCCACATGAAGCTCGCCCGCTTGCCCGACGGCCCCTTCGGGATCAGGAACGCTTGGGATCTGAACGACGGTTTGTAGTCGAGGTCGTCAGCGGCCCCGCCCATGAACATGGCCACTTGCTGGTTACGGTACATGGTATCGAACCCGCGGTCCCTGATGACGGACAGCGGCGGTGCCACGTGGTACTTGCTCATGAGATCGACATAGAATTGAGCGCCTTTTATGGCCTGCGGCGAGTCAACAGGGCAGGACTTGAAGTCAGGGCTGATGACGTCTCCACCGGCCTGCCAGATGAACATCTGCACGGGCGGCCAGCCGTTCAGCGTGAATCCCCATTGCTGGACGTTGGCAGGGTCGAAGCCCGGGTCATCCGGATGCTTGCCGTTCTTGTCGATGGTAAGCGTCTTCGCAACCGACAGGAACTTGTCCCAGTCCCACGTCTCATCCGGATAGGAAAGGCCGGCCTTGTCAAAGAGATCGAGATTCGCGTAGAGCATGACGGGCTGGTTGATCCACGGAAGCCCGTAGATCTTGCCCTCGTAGGTCATTCGCTCCAGGGACGAAGGGAAATAGTCGTCAAGGTTGGCTGCTGGGTGTTTGGAAGCCTTCACCCGCGCGGTGATGTCCATCATCGTACCCTTCTGAGCGAGGCTGGGCACGTACTCTTGCGCGATCCAGAACAGGTCGGCGCCGGTCTCAGCCGCAAGTGTGGTGGTGAGCTTCGTCATGTATTCCGCGGGGCTCGATTCCTGCACGATCTCGTAGGTGCTGGACTTCGCGTTGAGCTGGTCCAGGATGGCCTGCAGCTCCTTTGCCTCCTCCACGCCTGCCCATGTCGCGAGCCGGATCCTCACCTTGGATGCGGCGAGCCCCTCCTGGGTCCCGCCTACCACTACACATGTCATGAAAAGGAGAATTCCGAACAGCAGCACTAGACCACGTACGCGACTTGACATTTCATTCTCCCTCCCTGCATGCCTTGGGCGTTTTCGGGTTTGAACGCCATGGGACCGTCAAACGGCGGCGCGGTATCGTTCTTGTCCTGTTTCATCACCTCCCCACAACCGTGACGCACATCAAGTCCCTCCGAACGAGTGCCGCCCGTCACTTTGGGCGCGTCACCAGTTTGCAGCATCCACCAGGGGCTATCGAGATCTCGACGCGGCCCCCGTTCGCAGTCAGCTCTCCGGCATGCTCCCAAGAGGCCACCGTCTCCGGCCGCGCCTGCGGCCGGTAAACCCCTGCATCGACCGCCACTGGAGCGAGCCGGAAGACATCCACCGGACACGCGCGGGCGCAGATTTGCGGCGCAAGGTCCACCGTGCCTTCGAACGCCCTCGGCGTGGGGTTGAACACCAGGACGGATCTCGGCGTCGTGTGGTCGGCGAATGGCTGGTCCCAGTCCAAAAGATCCAGGAAGACCACGTCCACGTGTGGGTCGGAGGCCTTCGCGAATGCCTCGAACATGAGGTACAGCCACAGGACTTCGCCGGCCCCGTATATCTCCTTTCCCACGTAGCCGGTGGAGTCAGGCAGCTCCAACGTGCCAATGTTCTCGTACGGAATGTGAGGGCAGCGCGCCCCCGTCCGCTCGGATTCTGGGAGGAATGGATCGAAGTAACAAAGGTTGTTCCATCGTTGCAGATGGAGGATCTTGAGGAGCGCGGGATTGAAGCCGCCGTTTTTGAGCAGAGGCAGCCACGGAAGAATGGACTCGACGTTCTCCTTGAAAGCTGGATATAGGATGGACGCGCACGCCTGGAATAACCCGCGGGTGTGGTATCCGCCGCGGCTGCGCGCGACGTCGTCGTACCAGTAAAGCATCCGCAACTGGGCCCGGACGAGGTCTCGCGAGACGCGCGTGAGAGAGGGGTCGTGGAGGAGCGACGCGAGCTCCGCCGCGGCTAGGGCCCCGAAGGCGAATTGCTGGGGCTCGTGATAAAGCGCGTCAAGGGGCAGTCGCGTCATTGTGAGAAGCGCCTCGTTCGCCTCGGCCAGGAACTCCTCGCGCCCGCTTGCGCGAAACCCGAGTATTGCCCCGTACGCGTACAGTCCTGCGACGGAATAGTTCGTGCCCGAGTCCACGGGGGAGCCGGTCGCGGGATCGTAGAAAAGGGGGAAGATGTAACGCACGTTGCGGGCATAGCGCCTCGCGCCATCAAGGGCTTCGAGGAACATACGGCGAAGCGCCGAAGCGTCCGCCGCTGCCGAAGGCGCGAGGCCCGCCGGACGGCACGAATTCACCGTTGCATGCCACGTCTCCAAGAGGCGAGTGATCCACGGCCACTTTATGAGGCCGTTTTCGAAGAAGTACCAGGTGTCCACCTTCTCCTGGCCGCGTGCGTGTGGATGGTTGTTGCTGATGAAACCGATGTCCTCTCTGAAGAAGTGAGGAAGCGTCGCCACCAGGCGGTCGAGATAGCTGGATAGGTCCATCGCCGGGACGGGCATGCGCGTGCCGTCGGTCGCGTCGGCTTGACCCGGGAGCGCCCGGACATAGTGCATGAGAGGCCAGAGCACGTCAGCCTGGGTCATGAGCTCGAACGACTTCGGCTCAGTCCACTGACGCGAGCTTGACCGAACGTACGCGGGGTGCCCCCACACCCCCTCAACCTCGGTCTGGCACGCAGGATCGTGCACAAGCTCGTCCAGGGCTGCCGACGCCATCTCTCGCCACGGACATGCGCAGACCTGCGTACCGCCATGCGCGTGCGTCCGGGTGCTGAGGTGCGCGGCGCGCGTCGTTCCCTTGGCATCGAGGTCTCCGAGGCCCTCCTCGTCCGAAAGAAAGAGGACGGAGATGCTGTCCACCAGCGTGGCCAAGGCGTCCCACTGTGAAGGGATCTCACGGCGATAGCGCTGACAAATCGAATACCGGAACACATGGTCGCCGGCGGGGAACAGCCGGCCGTGATAATGGTCGGCGAAAAGGCCTACGCCGAACCGCTCCTTGTGCGGTCCGCCCAGCTTGCTGGAGCAAAGGTAGTCCTCGAACCTCGCCAGGTTGTCCCTGGACATCCACGTCATGGAGGTCATGTCGTAGTAAAGCACGACCTCGGCGCGGCGGACGGGGTCGTAACAATACACCGCGGGACAATCGTTTCCCCGCATACCGGTGCAGTTCCTCGTCGGGTTCGAGATGACCACTCTGCGCCACTCGTGGTTTTGACGCTCGTTCATGGTGGCGTACTCCGAGATCCACAGCACGAGCTCCGGCTCTATGGATGGAGAGTGCTGGAGGACGAGCGGCCTCTTCAGGTGTACGACCACGGACACGTGGATCCACGGGTCGCCCGGGGCTACGGAGACCTCCGCGTCGAAGGGATATCGCATCTCCTCCAGCTCGACGCTGCAGGCGGCTCCGGTCAACGATGGGCGCGGCTCGATATCGCTGCGACGCTCGTCCGGGGCGTGCCTCCATGTATACCCCAGGCCGGTGCCGGAGAACACCACGGCCCGGCGGCTGCCCCCGCACGAGGGCCCGGAGTCCTCGAGCCGATATGAGGACGGCGCGAGGTCGAAACTCGCCCCGCCCACGAGCACGTTGGGAAGGCCGGCGACAACATGCCATCCGGACCCGTCGTGGACCCTGGTGGTAAAGCGCAGCCTTCCATCGCTTCCGCGCTCGAAAACCATTTGGTGCCCGGACGACGTGACGACCGGGCCTGACGGGGTATCGTACACGCCGGTGTCGCGCTCTGACAACTCGTGCAAGCAACGGTACTCCATCTGCTCACGCCCCCGTTTTCCCTTGTCGTGCCTGATCTTGCCTCGGCCGGGCGGGTTGCGCTCCCGCCGGTGCCTATCGCCTACGCCTGTGGTTCCGCCCCGGCCTTCGTCAACGCTGCCTTACTCTCAGGCGGGGGCGGGGCCACCGTGCCGCGTACCACGAGCGTCGCACGGATAACGATCTTGACGGGCGCGGGGTCGACGCCGTCGATGATGTCCACGAGCCTGCGGGCGGCGACCGACCCGAGCTGCTGCTTCGGTATGTGCATCGTCGTTAGGGGAGGATGAGTATGGCTGGCCACTTGTATGTCGTCGAACCCTATGACGGACACCTCATCTGGAACCCTCACCCCACGCTCGTGAAGCGCCTTCAACACGCCGAGAGCGGTCATGTCGTTGTCTGCGAATATGGCGCTTGGCGGCTGGGCGAGGTCCATGAGGCCGAGTGCCCCTTCGTAGCCGATCTGCGGCCCGTGCCTATCCACGGACTCCGCGAACACCGTCCACTTGCGATGGAACTCCATGCCGAACTCGCCCAGAGCTTTGACGTAGCCTGCATAGCGTTGAGCGAGCGATATGTGGGACTGCGGTCCTCCCACGAAACCGACTCGGCGGTGCCCGGAGCGATAAAGGTACTCTATCGCGCATCGGGCCGCGGCCTCGTTGTCTGATACGACGCAATCCACAGGCTCATCCGGAAGCTCATTGTCCACTAGAACCACCGGGATACCTTTCTCGCGGGCGATCCTCGCGACACGCGGGTGGACGTCGCACCCGACCAGCAACAGGCCTGCGAAGCCCGTCTCGCCCGTCTGGTCCGCCGCGAAGAAGTCGGCGTTGTCGCCGGCCCCGTCTATGCTCCTGAGGAAAACCCGCAAGCCCAGTCTCTGGAGGCTTTCCTCGATGCCAGCCACCACCGCCCCGTAAAAGGGGTCCGTCACCAGCGAGGATAGGCGCCTGTTGAACACTATGCCTATGTTTGCGCGGCCGCGCGGACCTGGGCCCGGACCTTGACCCGGCGTGGCTGTTGCGCCTTTTGGGCTCCGTGGGCCGGTGAGAATGACCCCACCCGCCGCAGCGCCAGCGTCTGCGTTGAGTGGCGCCCTGAGCTGCGCAGGCTCGGCCGCGACGTCGCCTGGCACGTGGTAGCCCAGTGATCGCGCGACGGCCAACACCCGCGCGCGAGTCGTCTCACTGATCCTACCTTCGCGGCGCAGCGCCCTCGATACGGTGGAGGGCGACACGCCCACCTGCCTTGCTATCTCGCGTATGGTTGTGTCCACTGGACCATCGTCTCCCTTGTCATGGTGCCTCTCGCGCGGCTCTTGTGCCCTCCGCTGCGCCCTTTTCGCCTCGGCCGGCCGCCCTCCCTGCCCGCCCGCACACGGGACCCACGCTTGGAGCGTCCCAGGACCGCATCGCGCGCTACCGGGGGCTAGCGGGCGCGGTGTTGCGCGACAGTGCGCAGATGTTGCTCATGCACTCATTTACTACTACGTGAGTTGCCGGATTCCTCCTATCAGAATGAATTTCCCTGACCTCCACGCCCGGGCGGAACGTGCGATTGTACCGCGTGGAGCTGGGCAGGAACGCGCCAGCAGCCGCCTTGGCAGGTCAAGCATGCTCGTTGCGCAGAATTGCGCAACGAGCATGGGTAACGTGCGTGCCCGCACCCCGAGCCGAACCCTCAAGGATGGACGGGTTGTCCCGGTGGAGTCGGCTTCTGGTCGTTCCGCTGTCCCCGCGGACTCTCGAGGTTTGCTCGCCGTGGGTTTCGATGTAAAATGCGGTTGGGGCGATCGCAGGACGATCCAGCCCAGGTGTGACGCCTCTCAGAACGGGGTGGAGCCTCATGATCATAAGCGCGAGCCGAAGGACGGACATCCCGAAGTTCTTCGCGGAGTGGTTGATGGACCGGATTCGCGATGGGTACTGCAGGTGTCCCAACCCGTTCAACCCGAAACAAGTCTCTGTGGTATCGCTCCGGCCTGAGGACGTGGAGATCATAGTCTTTTGGAGCAAGGACCCCGAGCCCATGCTCGCGCATTTGCAGGAGCTCGATACCAGGGGGTTTAGGTACTATTTCCACTTCACGGTGAACGGGTACCCATCGTTCTTGGAGCCAGGCGTGCCTCCTCTTGACAAGACGCTCGCTACGTTCGCGCGCCTTTCCGCGGCTGTTTCCCCCGAGAGGGTCATATGGCGCTACGACCCGATCGTGCTCACCAGCGTAACAGATGTTTCGTACCACGGGCGCCGGTTCAGGGAGATCGCCGACGCGTTGGCAGGCAAGACCAGGCGCGTCGTCATAAGCCTCCTCGACGACTATCGCGGCTCCAGCGCCCGTCTCAGACGGCTGGCTGCACGTGGGATACGTGTCGAACGAAGGGTCACCGCGGACGACCCGGCCACGGCAGACCTTCCCGCCGGCATGGCACGTGCTGCCCACGAGTCAGGCATGGAGATCACGAGCTGCGCCGAGGAGAACAGCTTGGAGAACCTGGGCATCAAGCCCGGAAAGTGCATTGACGACGAGTACATCGCGCGCGTTTTCGGCATCCACGTTCAGGCCAGGAAGGACCCCGGCCAACGCGCAGCATGCGGGTGCGTCGTGAGCAGGGACATCGGGGTGTACGGCACGTGCCGTCACGGTTGTGTGTACTGCTATGCGATGTAAGCTGGGGTGTGGCTCCGCTTCGGGCGGGGGCTGGTGCTGGCCTTGGGGGTGTCGGAGCCGGCCTGCCCGTGTGGGCCCGTGCGTGTTCGGGCGGCCGCGGCATGCGGAACGTGGTGCCCGAGACATCTCTTTTTCATTGACTGGCAGATGCAGGGGACATATAGTAAATAATGAAAAGGGGGGAGACGAGCGTGGACGGCGATCCAGCTAGTACCCGGCCGAACGACACCCGGTGCTCAAGCCCGCTCATCGCACATGTCCTGAGCATCTAACTGTGGTGCCACGAGTTTTCGTTTCTTTTCTTGAGGGTGCCAGGGTTGCCGGCACTTGCACGACGGGTTGTGGGGAATTTGGCCAGGTCGCCCGCCAAATCCGCACGATTCGCGGCGCGGGCGTCCCATGCCCGGAGCGCAGGGCCGATACCCTTCGCCAAGACTGTGGGTCTGAAAAGTGACGCGAACTCCTGGCGATCTACGTAGCTTTTGCCTGCGAGAGCTACGGCCGACTCCTCAGGATGCTGCGCCCGCGGGCGCGTTCGAGGGCTCCGAACGTGGGAGCGCCTGGGCACGTTGCCGGGTTTCGAGGCCGTGATGCCACAGCGCCCCAGCGGTCCTGATTGCGGAGAGGGGCTTTTGCTTGTCCCCGCGTGATGTTACAGGGGTCCCGCGGACGCGACGATAAAACGCACGTGGTGCGTGACGTGACACACATTGCCGCCGTGGATGAAGGGCGAGGGGGGCGGACGCGAGCGTTACGCGCGAGGCCCCGACGAGGTTCGGAAGGCGAGTCGCACCGCGCGCAGCAAGGGGGAGTTCGGGTGATAGTTGCTTACAAGACGGTCGAAGAAGAGCTTGTGAAAACCGATGCCATCGGCGAAAAGGGCACCTGGGTGAGTCTTCTCAACCCGACCGAGGAGGAGATCCTCCGAGTCCACAAAGAGCTCGGCACAGTGCTGGATTTCCTGAGAGCACCGTTGGACGAGGAGGAAAGGCCGCGCATCGAGTCGGAGGAGGGGCAGGTGCTGGTACTCATAAACGTTCCGATCGCGTGCGGAAATGGCAACCCCGTTCTGTACGATACCATCCCGCTAGGCATCATCATCTCCGAAGACAACATCGTAACCGTCTGTCTCAAAGAGAACCTGGTTCTTACCGAGCTGGTCAGCGCGAAGCCGAGGGCGTTATATACCTTCAAGAGAACCCGGCTTCTCCTTCAGATCCTCTTCAAGACCGCCGGGCTTTACCTCAGATATCTGCGACAGATCGATAAGCAGACAAGCGAGATCGAAGCGAGGCTCCACTGGTCGATGAAGAACGAGGAGGTGGTGAAGCTCCTGAACCTGGAGAAGAGCCTCGTGTATTTCACCACGTCCCTCAAGTCCAACGAGATCGTCATGGAGAAGCTCCTCAGGGTGTACCTCGTGAAGACAGATTCGGCCGCCCAGTCCCCGGCCCGGGTTCTCAGAGCCTACCCCGAGGACGAGGACCTTCTCGAGGACGTCATAACCGAGAACAAGCAGGCCATCGAGATGGGCGACATATACACGAGCATCCTCACAGGCATGATGGACGCGTTCGCTTCGATGATCTCGAACAACCTAAACATCGTGATGAAGTTCCTTACCTCAGTAACGATAGTGCTTTCCATCCCGACCATAGTGGCGAGTTTCTACGGGATGAACGTGGCGCTTCCTTTTCAGAGGTCGCCCTACGCCTTCCTAGGCACGCTCGTGGTTTCGCTCGGCGCAAGCCTCGCGGCAGCGGTCCTCCTTGCAAAGAGACGGATGTTTTGATGGGCGCGGCGGAGGCGGACCGTGCCCGAAGTGTCGCCGTTTTCTGCCGCCGGGTCTCCACAAAATTACAGGACTATGATATCATAGGGCCGATAGAAGACGGCTGGAACTACACCCATAGTGTGGAATGAGACGAGCGTTCAGCCACTTGAGATCCGCGGTACCGGGCGCACGTCCGAGGAGGACGTCCATGCAGGGGCAGGGGGTGAAGTCGAGAAGTGGACGCGGCCCGCGTGTGGTGTGGTGTGTGGCATCGTGTGGAGATGGCGCTTCGTAGCCCGGTTCTGGCGGTGGTCACGTCGGCGGCACTGGTGACGGCTGCGTGTATCGCAGGGCGTGAAGCCTCGCTGGTTTTGAGCTTGACCGCGGTCCTGGTCGGGTGCGTGCACGGGGGAGTGCGCGGCGGTCTCGTGTTCGCGGTGCTGACTGCCGCAGCGTCAGGCGGGTGCGCTCTTGCTAGGGATACCTGGCAAGCAAGCGCTTTTCTGTGGGACACCGCGCTCTTCGCGGTGGGCGCGCTTGTGTTCGGGAGCCTCGTCGATGCTGCGCACGGCCGCGCGGTGCCGGGTGGTGAGGAGTACCAGGCGCAGGGAGCGTACGAAGCGCTCGTGAACTTGATGCAGGAAGGCATGGTCCTCGTGGACCTCAATGAGAGCATCCTCTTCGCGAACAACGCCTTTGCGCAAATGCTCGGATATACCGCGGAGGAACTTATTGGCAAGAACCTTTCCGAGTTCACCTCGCCTGAGGAATACCGGGTATACAGAGAGAAGACGAAGTGGCGGAAGAAGGGCCGGTCAGATAGGTACGAGTCCAAGATGATAAGGAAAGATGGCGAGGTTGTTGACGTGCTGGTTTCCGGAACGCCGTTTGTCGGATCGGATGGGGCGGTCAAGGGCACCATCGGGGTTTTCTGGGACATCACCGACCGCAAGAAGGAAGAGGAGAAACTGAAGTACCTGAGCATGCACGACGGGCTCACGGGCGTCTACAACCGGGCCTGCTTTGAGCATGAGATGAGGCGGCTTGATGCCGAGCGCTACCTCCCGGTCTCCATGATCATCTGCGATGTGGACAACCTCAAGCAAGTCAACGATATGCACGGGCACGCAGCGGGCGATGCGGTCTTGAGACGCGCCGCTGAGATCGTGAAGGGTGCGGTGCGCGCCTCCGACATCGTGGCGAGGATCGGTGGCGATGAGTTCGCGGTGCTTCTCCCGAACACGGGCTCAAATGCGGCGAAGGCGATTCGCGAGCGCATCCGACAGCACGCGGCGGGTGCGGCCGATCTCCTGACCGGCCTCTCCCTCGGCGCGGCAACCAGGGAAACCATGGAGATGAGCATGTCTGAGCTTTTCAAGAGCGCTGACGACGCGATGTACAGCGCGAAACCGAGCCGCGCGCGTGCATGCGCGACGTGAGAGGCCGCATACGACACGGTGGTGCCGGGGGCGGGTGTGCGCCTTGTAGCCTCTCAGAGCTTGGCTCGGCTTCTAGAGTCCGCGGAGCCTCATGTCGGTTTCCTTAGTCCATCATCGAGGCAATGTAGATGAGCTGCTTTATTCCCGCGTAGATCGGCTCGATCTCGGCGACCTCATCGACCGAGTGGCCGTTCTGGCTCTTTGTTACGCCGAGCGCCACCGAGTAGATTCCCTTCGCGATGGACACATTGGAATCGCAAGCTCCGGACGCGCTGAAGCGCGGGTTCTCCACGCCCACAGCCTTGAGGGCCGCGGCAGCGGTCTGAGTGAGCTTATGGTTTTCAGCCCCGGGGAGCAGGCCCGCCGGGATGAGCGTGAGCGCTTCGATGGACACGTCTGCGCCGGTTGCCTTTGCCTGGTCGTTTATGACCGCGAGCACCTGGTCTCTCAGCTTGGCGAGCTCTTCGGCGGACTGCGACCTCATGTCCACGGTGAACCATGTCTCACTCGCAATCGCGTTGGGCACGGTTCCGCCTCCAAGGGTCCCGATGTTCATGTAGCACTTTGGGTCCTCCTTGAGGGGGATTTCATACAGCTTGGAGATCGCAGCGGACAGTGACTTCGCGCCGCTGGGCTTGCCTGTGCTCGACAGCGTGTGCCCTCCAGGTACCTTGAAGGTAGCCTTGTACCATTCGATGCCCAGGGCGCCGTATGTGACGCCCCCGAACCCGCCGTCCACCGCCACCACGTAATCAGGGGTTATCCCGCTGTGCTCGAGGAAGTATCTCATCCCGTTCAGGCCGATCTCCTCTTCGACCGTCGCGAGGAAGATCACCTTGCACTTGGGGACGACGCCTGCGGCTCTCATAGCCTTGGCGGCGTACAGCATGCCCACTACCGAAGAGGTGTTATCGCCGGACCCCGGAGCGAAGATCTTGCCCTCTTTTACCTCGGGGTTGATCGGGGTGTCCTTGGAGAACACCGTGTCCATGTGGGCCGCGAATACGAGGACCGGTCCCCCGGAAGCCCCCGGATAGCTGCCCCACACGTTCCCTGCTTCGTCAGAAGCTATATCGGCGAGACCGATCTCCTGCATCTTGGCCTTCACCCAAGCGGCACGATCGTCCTCTTGCTTGGAAGGGGCGGGGATCTTGATGAGAGTGATCCAGTCGTTGAGAATGCTTTCCCTTTGCGAGTCTACGTAGGCAAACGCGTTGTCCAGCGGGCTTGCGGCCAGCACCGTGCTCGCCGCAAGGATCACGGCGACGATTCCTAGAAGTGCCCAGATTGTGCGGCGTCCACTACTCACCCTGCTCATCTGCTTCTCTACTCCTTTCCATTGCGCGTCTCTACCCGGCACCTCGCCGCACCCGGTTCTCCGTAGATCGCCGCAAGTCCGCGCCACTTCTCGGCGCCGAGGCCTCGCTCGAGGCTATCGGCCTTGCCCTTGCCGTCCGGGGACGGCGCGCCCGGGGCGCGGACCGTCCGAATCCGGCGCGCGATATGGCGGAACTCCAGGCGCCATATCATGCAAGACCGCTAACCCTAGCGCCCTCGATCAAGAATCAAGAAAAGCGGCGAGAACCCACAGCGTCCGTACTCGGGGTGCGGCCTCACACAAGCCTCCGGCGCACACCCTGCTACGCCCTACTTTTCCACGAGTATACCAAGGCATGTGTATCCTGTCAATCATGTTACAACGAGGCAGTAGCGTAAAGGTAGGATCTGTTGGCTGGTGTTGCAGGAACGTCTCGCGAGAACAACAACGCGTGGGTCGCGGCGCCAAGCCTCATGCCGCCCGCCGCAAAACCCGTAGGCGGGTGGTCCCTGGGCGAGACGGCGGTCGTTGTGCGCGTAAGTTGATTACGACGCGCGCCGGCGCCTGAGCACGCGCCCTGGCGTCGCTCCGGTGTGCTCGCCATGTGCAACGACGGGCGTGCCAGCCACGAACACCCAGTCAATGCCCATGGGATAACGGTGAGGATCAGCGTAGGTGGCCATGTCGGCAACCTTATCCGGGTCGAAGAGCACGAGATCAGCGATCATCCCGGGGCGGATGATGCCTCGGTCGGGCAATCCGATTCGTGAGGCTGGAAGCGACGTCATCTTGCGCACCGCCTCCTCCAGCCGGAGGGCGCCCCGTTCTCTCACGTATCGTGCCAGCACCCTCGGGAACGTTCCATAGCTTCTCGGGTGGGGCTTGCCTTTGCCTAGAGGACCATACGGCGCTCGTGCCGAAGCGTCGCTTCCCACGCAAGACTCCGGCCACGCAAGCACGTAGGCGACGTCCTCCTCGCACATGCCGAACCGTACTGTCTGCACGGCCGCGCACTCGTCGACCAAGAGGTCCAGCGCAGCGGTGAAAGGGTCCTTCCCGGTCAATTCGGCAACCTGCAGAAGGCTCATTCCCTCGAAAACCCTGTTGCGCTCTCGTGTGACGGACGATATCACCGTCTTGTCCCAGCCGCGCTTTCGACCTTCCTCTTCCTCCACGATGGGACGGATCCTCTCTCGCACCGCCGGGTCCTTGAGCCTTTGCAAGGCCGCGTCAAGGCCGCCATCGAAGATCCACTGGGGCAGAATGACAGAGAGGGATGTGGAGGAAGCGGTGTAGGGGTAGACGTCACAGGCGACGTTCACCCCTCGTGCGCGAGCCTCGTCCATGAGGGCGATGGTCGTGCGCACCGTGCCCCAGTTCTGGACGCCCGAAGCCTTATGGTGCGATATCTCGACGGGCACCCGCGCTCTCTCACCGATGGCGATGGCCTCCTCGACCGCCTGAACCAGTCTGTCGTCTTCGTTGCGTATATGGCTTGCGTAGATGCCCCCTGCCTCACGGGCCACCCGCGCGAGTTCTACGAGCTCATCCGTGGAAGCATAGCACGACGGAGGATAGATGAGACCACTCGATATCCCCCATGCGCCCTCGTTCAACGCCCGCGCGACAAGGGCTTTCATGCGGTCCAACTCCTCGCGGGACGGGCCGCGCTCGACACATCCCATCACCGCACGTCTCACCGTGCCGTGTCCTACTAGGGAGGCGATGTTCACGGCCGTGCCGGATCGCTCCACGTGCGTCAGGTACTCATCGAACGACCTCCAGCGCACGTCAATGCCCGAGTCTTCCAGATCCCGTCTCACATCGGCGAGCGCGCCGCCTTCCAGAGGCGCGAGGGAATACCCGCAATTGCCTATGACCTCGGATGTCACTCCCTGCCTGACCTTGCTCTCAGCACGCGGGTTCAGGAGGATAGTGTCGTCGGAGTGCGAGTGGATGTCGATGAACCCCGGAGCCAGTACGCGTCCCTCGGCGTCGACCACGCGAGCGCCGGGCGTCGCATCGAGGCGCCTCCCAACCCGGGCTATCCTGTCGCCGGCGACCTCGACATCGCCGAAGAACCAAGGAGAGCCAGTCCCGTCGACTATCCTCGCGCCTCGGATGAGGAGCGCACCGTCCCGCACCAGCCCCTACCTCCTCTCGAGCAGCTCCAACGCGACGTCAACCATGAGCGCGGCGCCGATGGCCATGGCGTCCTCGTCGAAATCGAACTTGGGGTGATGCGCCGGGTGGCACGCGCCTTTTTCAGGATTGCCCGCGCCTAACATGAACATGGCGCCAGGCACCTGCTCAAGGAAGTACGCGAAATCCTCTCCGCCCATGGAAGGCTCAACGTCCTCGATGACGTGTCTTTTGCCCAACATCTTCCTGGCGCTATCCGCCACAAGCGCCGCCACCCTCTCGTCGTTCACGAGCGGCGGGTATCCCGGCGAATATGCGCACTCGATCTCGGCGCCAGCGCTCCTGGCTATGCCCTCGAGCGTGCGCCGGATGACGTCGGGAACGGTCCTTCGCAATGTCGGGCTGAGCGTTCTGACCGTGCCGGTCATAGTGACCTGGTCCGCGATGACGTTGTGGCGGTACCCGCCGCAGATGGTTCCGATGGTGAGGACCAACGGGTCGACGGGGTTGACTTGACGGCTCACGACCGTCTGGAGCGCCATGATCGCTTGGGCCGCCACGACTATGGCGTCACAAGACCTGTGAGGCGCGGCGCCGTGGCCTCCCTCTCCTGTGACGGTGATGGTGATGCTGTCCGCTGCCGCCATCACGGGCCCGCCCTTGACAGCAATGACCCCGGTCGGGAGGTCAGGCCAAAGGTGGGCTGCCACAACGGCGCTGACGTTGGGGTTTGAGAGCACCCCGTCCCGTATCATCGGTGCCGCGCCGCCGGGGCCTTCCTCGGCGGGCTGGAATATCAGCTTGACGCATCCAGAGAACTCGCCCGCGAGGGACGCCAGGAGCTTGGCTGCTCCGAGCAGCATCGCCACGTGGCCGTCGTGACCACACGCGTGCATGACGCCGGGCACGCGCGACCTGTAGTCCACGTCCTTGCGATCGTCGATTGGCAGCGCATCCATGTCAGCTCGCAGCGCCACACAGTGCTCGGGGCCTGGGTCGCGGTCCCGGCTGGGGTCAGCCGAACCGGCGCTCGCCGCGCCACGCCCCCGGATCAACCCGACGACGCCCGTGCCTCCCACGCCCTCTTGGACGCCTATCCCGAGCTCGCACAGCTTTGACGCGACCATGCCGGCGGTGCGCCTTTCCTCGCCACCGAGCTCCGGGTTCATATGGAGGTCGCGGCGCACGGCGACCATCTGAGGCAAGAGCGCCCGCGCCATCTCGAGGAGCGCGCGTCCCTTGGGCCTTCCTCTAACACTCGTCATCGCCGACACTGCCCACCACCGCCTTTGCTCATTGCAGGGTCTCGCCCGCAAGCGTGATGGCTGCCCTCATCGCTTTGAAGACCGTGAGGTAATCCTCAGAGACGAACCTGATCGCCCTCGGCGCGATCCTCTCAACCCCAGGGATGAGCTCCGCTATGTCGGCCATACCAGTATTATTCATGTGGAGCTCCAGGCATACCGGCGGCCGCACTCGGAAGCACCCGACGGATCCCAAGCTCCCCAAGGCTTTTCGCGCGGCTTCCTTGATGACGGCCTGGGCCTTCTCTGGATGCAGAGACCTCGCCGCGTACCGCCCTATGCCTTGCTTCACGACCACTGTCACGACCCCGGGGATGAGGTCCCTGGCCTGGCTTGCTACCGCCGTATCGCCGCTCACCATGACGACGGGGACGCCAAAATACCCGGCTACAGCAGCGTTGATGCCGGTCTCGCCGAGCTCCATGCCGTTTATGATAGCCGCCGAGACGACGCGTCCCGCATAAGTGTGATCGAGGACGGCGTTCTGGGTGCCGCACGCCGCGTGGTACCCGATGAACATGGCGGCGTCGAATGAATCATCGATGCCTTCCATCATGCTCAGGGGCTTTGGAGTCCCGGATATGAGATAGGCATCCTTGTGCAGCCTCTCGGGGATTATGTTACGCATGGTGCCATGGGAGTCATTGACCACGATCTCGGTGGCTCCCGCCTCGATGGCTCCCGAGATCGCTGCATTCACCTCCTCGGTCATGAGAACGCGCGCCCGCTCGTGCTCCTTCCCATCTCTCATCGTGTGCTCCGCGTGTGTGACCCCGGCTATGCCCTCAAGGTCAGCGGAGATGTATACTTTCACCACCCGTCACCTCCTGCCCCGGGCCGGCGAGTCCCGGTGCCGACGTCGCGCCGTGCGTGCGGCTCCGCCCGGCATGTCAGTCGGCGGGCGGGACGTTCCCGGCTCGCGGGCTCAATGATCCGACCTAAGTTTGAAGTCGGGGATAACGTTTCCGACGATCTCTCCGCGATGGTTGAACACATGTGGGTGATGGTGCCCGGCAAGCGCCTCGAGGTGGTGTGCGTGAAGGACGCCCATTTGCGCCAGGGCCTCGACCACCACTGGAGCGGACGCCCTCGCGTTCCCGTCCTCGACCTTAACGGCGACGCCCAGGCCTTGCCCCAGAATGCCCACGCAGTACACGCCCTCGGCCCCGCTCTTAGCCACCAGCCGGTCGCCAGCCACCTGCATCAGGGCGGTGGTGAATCGGCCCGTGCCCGCCACCATGTGGGGGTAGGCCCTCATGGCGTTGCATATGCGCCGTGCGGCGTCGGCGCGAGCGGTATCGGTCGCTGCGAGACGATCTGGGCTGGCGAGCGTCGCGAACGCCCTCGCCATGGCAGAAAGCGGCAACCCGAACACGGGCACCCCGCAGCCGTCCACTCCGATGACTATGTCGTCCTCTGGCAAGCCCGCGAAGACCGACACCTCGTGAAGCATCAGGCGCTGAACGGGATGGTCTTGTCGGAAGTAGCCCGCTGGAGGATAACCCATATGGACGGCTATGGCGAGCATGGCGGCGTGTTTGCCTGAGCAGTTGCAGTGGAGCTGCCACGGGCCTACGCCGCAGGCAACCAGCCTATCTGCCGAGGCCGCATCGAGAGGCGGGTGGACCCCACAGCTGAGCGCGTCGTCGGTGAGCCCGATTTTCCTCAGAATGCTGGCTACCGTCCGAATGTGCACGTCCTCGCCGCTATGGGATGCACACATGACTGCGATCTCCTGATCGTCGAATCCGAACCGGCCGGCCGCGCCCGTTTCGACCACGGGCACCGCCTGGATGGGCTTGGCGCAGGATCGCCAATACGTGAGTTTGTCTGGGTCCCCAAGCCAAAATAAAACGCGGCCCGCGTTGTCGGCAACCGCCACATCCACCCTGTGGACGCTTTCGACAATCGGCCCGCGCGTCACCTTGACTGCCGGCTCTGACAACGAAACCACCTTCCTCGGAGCTGTGTGAGGATCCACCGGATTCAACGCCTCGCGGCCGCTTCGGCCACGAACGCCGCGAATATCTCGAGCATAGCGGGATATCGGTCGGTCATGCACTCCGGGTGCCACTGCACGCCGACCACGAAGAGATCGTGGGCCGACTCTATCCCTTCAATCACTCCATCGGGGGAACGCGCTGAGACGACGAGCCCCGGCGCGACTTGCCGGACAGCCTGATGGTGAAAGGAGTTGACGAGAACCTCGCCTGCCCCGACCATTCCCGCCAGCTTCGAGTGGCGCTCCACGATGACCTTATGGCTCGCGTGGTAGCGCGGGGCTTCCTGCCTGTGCTTGATCGCGCCGTTGATTTGGGAGGGGATGTCCTGGTACAGCGTGCCGCCCATTGCGACGTTGAGAACCTGAATGCCCCGGCAGATCGCGAGGACCGGGGTGCCCGCCTGAATAGCGGCCTTCACGAGGGCAAGCTCGAACTGGTCGCGCTCTGGGTCGATATATCCGAGCTTCGGGTGGGGCCCCTCGCCGAAATGCGTTGGGTCGAGATCGGCTCCGCCCGAGAGTACCACGCCGTCAAGGGATTCGGCGAGACGCCGCGCGGACTCGCCGTCACCCGCGGGCAATATCACGACCTCGCTGCCGGCCTTGGTGAGGGCGTGAACGTAATCGTGGGGCAGCGTGTGTTTCCTCGTCTCGCCTGACTCGTTTGGGCTATAACTTGAACAAGTGACGCCAACAAGCGGCCGCAAGCCAGATCCATCTCCCCTGGCAGGCGCACGCGTGCGAAGCACCGCTTCACCGGAGGTTACAAACGTTAATATTCGCCCGTCCTGCGGAAAATCCTTCGGGCTAGCTCAAGCCCGGTCATATTCCGGCGAGACCGAGGCTGATCTCAAGGGCCCGGTCCACCCGGTCCATGGTCACGGGATCCAAATGAGAGACTTTCTCGATGAGCCTTCGGCGGTCTATGGTCCTCAGCTGTTCCAGGAGGATGACAGAATCCATGGGCAGTTTGCTCCTGGCTGAGGGCAGCTCGACGTGGGTAGGGAGGCGCGCCTTGTCGATGCGTGATGTGATAGCCGCCACGATCGTGGTGGGGCTGTACCGGTTTCCGATATCGTTTTGAAGGACGAGAACCGGCCTGGTGCCTCCTTGTTCCGAGCCTATGACGGGGTTGAGGTCCGCATAAAAGATGTCGCCGCGCTTAAGCTCCATCGGTTCCATTGCCCCGTGCCAGGACCTCCTCGTAGAGGGCAAGGGCTTCGTTTTCCGCGGCGACGGCCTCGGTGGCAAGCTCCAAGTTCAGGCTCGCCATCTTGCGGTAGCCCTCCTTCAGCCTCTCGCGGAGTTCCAGCCTGCGCTTTTCCTCGATGTAGCAGCGCATTGCTTCCCTGATGAACTCGCTCCGGTTTCGGTTCTCCCTCTTCGCGACGCCGTCAACTTCCTGCAAGAGGCTATCCGGCAGGGTGATCATTATCCTCTTGACCTGCTGGGCCACCGCAACCCCTCCGCTCTTCGGGCGCTACAGTATATATTACAGTCTGCACACAGATTATATACACGTCCAGGAAAAGCTGTCAACGACGGTTATGAGTCAGTCGCCGCGCAAGTCCTTGCGGTCGTTGTGGATTCTCGTCCAGCCCCTGTGGTATAATCTGCTTGAATTTGCGCGGCCGCCGGGGGGGTCGGCTGTTGACGGTATTCCAGACCTCGAGCCCGCACGAGACGAGGAAGCTGGGTGAGACCCTGGGGAGGCTTCTCGGCCCGGGCGACGTTGTTTGCCTCGAGGGCGAGCTTGGTGCGGGGAAAACCGTGTTCGTCCAGGGAATGGCTGCGGGAATGGGTGTTCGAGGTCGGGTTGCGAGCCCCACCTTCACTATTATTCACGAGCATCCCGGAAAGGTTCCCTTATATCATGTAGACGCCTACCGGCTGGAAGGGGTCGACGACGCCGGGACTGCCGGCATTGAGGAGTACCTCTACGGACGCGGCGCAGTGGCTATTGAGTGGCCCCAGAGGATCCAGGAGCTCTTGCCCGACGAAAGGCTCGACGTGGTCATCAGCGTGCCCGCCGACGCTGACGAAGGAGGCCGCATGCCGGATGGTGACAGTGACCCCGGCCCGCGGGAGATCGCGTTCCTGCCGCATGGCGAGAAGTTTCGCCGGATGGTCGAGGAGTTGAAAGCCCTTGCGCATCCTGGGCATTGATACATCTACATTCACAGGAGGCGTGGCACTCGTTGACGACGACGAGGTTGTCGCCGAATACAGCGCCGTTGTGACGCGGACGAACTCCGAGGGCGTCTGCGCCGTTTGCGGGAGGCTCCTCGCGGAGGCGGGATGGGTTGCTTCCGACCTCGATGCGGTCGCGGTGGCGATAGGCCCGGGATCCTTCACGGGCGTGCGGATCGGGGTGACCATGGCAAAAGTGCTGGCATACGCGCTGGACCTGCCGATCGGCACCGTCGTGACGCTTGACGCCATCGCAGCCAACCTCCCTTTCTCCGAAGCTCTGGTGTGCCCGCTCATCTCGGCCAGGCGCGATATCGTGTACACGGCTACTTATCGCATGCACGGCGCGTATCCGGAGCGGTTGAGCGACTACGAGGCGAAAGGCATCCGCGAGGTCCTGGAGGGGCTGCGCGCCGCGGCGGTTGCGCCGGAGGCTCACGCGGGGGGCCTTGCAGGGGGGCCTGCCAAGGTCCTCTTTGTGGGGGATGGTGCGAGGGTGCACAAGCAGGTTATACTTGAAAGCGCTGGCGACACATTCGCGCTCGGGCCCGACTGGTGCGTCGGGCCTCGTCCCGCCGTCGTCGCAGCCATGGGAAGGCTCGCGGTTAGTTCCGGTCGAGCGAGGAACGCTTTTGAGGTGGAGCCGTTTTATCTGGGGAGGTCCAGCGCTGAGACGGCGCAGCGCGGGGCCGTGTCGTGCGGGAGGCGTGCATAGCGTGGGCTTTGACTTTGAGATCAGCCAGATGCGGCAGAGCGATCTCGACGGCGTCATGAAGATCGAGAAGGCCTCTTTTCCGACCCCGTGGTCGCGGAACGCGTTCCTCTCGGAGATCTACGAGAACAGCAGGGCGTGTTACCTCGTGGCCAAACACAACGGCGAAGTCATAGGGTACGTCGGCATCTGGATCATCCTCGACGAGGGGCACGTCACCAACCTCGCGGTGCATCCTGATTACCGGCGCCGGGGTGTGGGTGAGGGCCTCATGAAGGCCATCATCGACTATGCCCGGTCCAAGGGCGCGAAGAGGATCACCCTCGAGGTGAGGGTGTCGAACCTGGGGGCTCAGAAGCTATACGAGAAGCTGGGGTTCGTGAGCGCCGGGATACGGCCTGGTTATTACCACGATAACGGCGAGGACGCCATCATAATGTGGAGAAATGAGCAGCCCCAGCGCGAGAGGCCTGTGAGGGACCACCATGGTCGGCGCTGACGGTGCGGCGTTTTGCGTGCTCGGGCTCGAGACAAGCTGTGACGAGACAGCGTGCGCAGTGCTGAGGGCAGACGGGTCGTGCGAGGCCTCTGGCCTGCGGCTTTTGTCGAACGTGGTGGCGTCCCAGGTGGACTTGCACAAGCGGTTCGGCGGCGTCGTGCCTGAGGTCGCCTCCCGGAGGCATGTGGAGACGATAATCCCCGTCATCGACCAGGCTCTCGGCGACGCGGGTCTTCGCCTGTCCGACGTAACCGCGGTCGCGGCAACACGCGGTCCCGGGCTTGTCGGCGCCATCCTGGTCGGGCTCTCGGCCGCAAAGGCCCTGGCGCTCGCCCGGCAGCTGCCGTTTGTTGCGGTGAACCACATCGAGGCGCACATGTACGCGAACTTCCTCGAACACCCCGACCTCCGTCCCCCCTTCGTCTGCCTTGTGGTGTCTGGTGGGCACACAGATCTCGTGTACCTTCGAGACCACGGGAGCTACGAAGTAATGGGCCGTACGCGGGACGACGCCGCGGGCGAAGCGTTCGACAAGGTCGCGAGGGTCCTCGGGCTGGGCTATCCCGGCGGTCCTGCGATCGACGCAGCGGCGCGGAGCGGCGACCCGGAGGCGGTCCGCTTTCCCAGGGCGTTCCTGGAAGAAGGATCGTACGACTTCAGCTTCAGCGGGCTCAAGACCGCCGTCCTGAACCACGTGAGAAAGGTGAGGACGGGCGTGGCCGACGTCGCCTCGAGTTTCCAGGAGGCCGTGGTGGGCGTCCTCGTGGAGAAGACAGTGCGGGCAGCGCTTGAAACGGGCGTCAAGATCGTGGCTCTCGCGGGTGGCGTAGCCGCCAATTCCAGGCTCAGAGAAAGGATGGCCGTCCGGGCGTCAGAAGCCGGCCTGCGGCTGGTTTTTCCGTCGCCCGGCCTGTGTACTGATAACGCCGCCATGGTGGCGTGCGCGGGGTATTTCCGGCTCATCAGAGGCAAGGAAAGCCCGCTGGACGTGCCCGCCATTCCCGACCTCGATCTGGAATCGTGAAATCAAGAAAGCTAGCGGGGAAAACGGAGAACGCGGTTCGTGTGGAGCACTTCGTGCGGGGCGCGGCAAGGCTGCGCGCCGCGGAAAGGCCTGTGGATAACCCTGTGGAACGTGTGGATAAAAGGCAGTATATGGCAAATAAGGTTATACTGCCCACTGATGATTATGCACGAGCGGTCCGAAATATGACTCGCTTCGGACGGAAGATGCGGTTTGACGCGGACGGAAGAGGGTGTTAGGGGTGGAGCACATGGGAGGCGGCGATATCGCCCCGGTCGGCCCGGGGCTGGGACGAGGAGGGGCCGCGGGGCCTCTGGGCCCGAGCCCGTTCGAGCCGTCGGAAAGACCAAGCTACTTTACATTCTGGCGCGTGCTTTTCGTTGTGGTCGTGGCTATTGCCGCGCTCGTGGTGACGTTATACGTGCTTTTGTCGTCGTGGCTTGCTCCGGAAGCTGCTTTCGGCGTTGACGACCGGCCCGTGAACGTCCTCATCCTCGGAACAGACAGGACCTATGACGAGCACGGGAACCCGATAGACGCGCCCGTGAGGGCGGACGTGATAATGCTGGCGTCAGTGAACCCCAAGGTCAACAGGGTATACCTGGTATCAATCCCAAGGGACACCAGGGCGCAGATCCCAGGGCACGGCACGAACAAGATAAACGCGTCGCACACGTACGGGGGGCAAGACCTTACTCGCAGGACGGTGGAGAACCTCCTGGGCATGCCGATTGATCGCTACGTGGAAGTCGATTTCAGGGGGTTTCAACGCATCATCGACGCGCTGGGAGGGGTGGAGATCGATGTCGACAAGGACATGCACTACGTGGACAGGGCCGGCGGCCTCAAGGTGGATCTCAAAAAGGGCAGGCAGGTCCTGGACGGGGCGCAGGCGCTCGGATATGTGAGATTCCGCGCGGATGCCCTTGGGGATATCAACAGGGTGAAACGCCAGCAGACGCTTCTGAAGGCTGTGGCGCGGCAGGCTTTGAACGTGCGGAACCTGTCCAAGGCGCGCGAGATCCTGGGCATCTTGATGGAGCATGTCAGAACGGACATGTCCCAGCGGGACATGGCGTCCATCGCTTGGTTCTTCGTGAGGACCAGAGCCGAGATCGTGTCAGAGACGCTCCCCGGTGAGTTCTCCCCGTTGTACTGGGTTCCTGACCGGGAACGCGTCGACGAGCTTGTCAGGGCGCTGCAGGAGGGTTTCCCCGGGTGACGCGAGGAGGAAGCCGGAGGCAGAGGGAGAGGGAGGTATTTCTGGATGGTGCGCATCGACGTGGCTCTCGTGCCACAGGAAATCGAGGCAAGGAATCTCAACGGGATTACAGCGATAGTGATCGACGTTTTGAGAGCTAGCACTACCATCGCGTGCGCCATCTCAAACGGCTGCGACGAAGTCATTCCGACGACCTCGGTCGAGGAGGCCGTGGAGATCTCGCGCGCTTATGCGAGAGGTGATTATCTCCTTTGCGGAGAGCGAAAGGGGGAGAAGATCGAAGGCTTCGATCTCGGGAACTCGCCGCTCGAGTACACGGCGGACCGAGTCGCGGGAAAGAAGATCATCATCACCACCACTAACGGCACGGGTGCCATAAGGGCCGCGAAGGGCGCGGACGACGTAATCGTGGGGTCTTTCTGGAACATCTCCGCGGCGTGTGACCGGGCTGTGGCTCTCGGCAGGGACATCCTGATCGTGTGTGCCGGGGAGGGCAGGAGGTTTGCTCTGGAAGACGCGGTTTGCGCCGGCATGATGTGCGAGCGGATAGCGTCTATGGTCGCGGTGGACGAGTCTGACGGTTGCGTCGCCGCCCGTCGGCTGTATGCCTCCTTCCGCGACGGCCTCGAAGCGGCTGTAGCAAGTTCGGAGCACGCCAGGTATCTTGCCCGGATCGGTTTCGGTGACGACGTTGCGGCGGCCGTGCAGGCCGACAGGGTTGGCGTGGTGCCGGTGCTTCGCGAGGGACACATCGTTCGCAGGGCTGAATAGCGAGGTGAGTGGGGTGCGCGGGACGCTTGCGTGCGTTCTGGCGCTATGTGCCTCGGTCGCGTGGGCGTTCGGGGTCTCTGCTTCGGAACCCGGGAGCGCGACGGCCGGAATGTCCGACGGGGGCTTCGCACTCGCAGGCGCGGGTGCGGCCGGACCCGGTATCGTGATGCGGGTGCGTCTCTCGGCGCGTAGCCCTCTCAGGTTTAACCTGGACCAGGACGCGGTGGTGATGGATGTCCGCGACGACGTCCTCGCGCGCGACGTTGCGTTCGGGAAGTCGTTCACGACCGTCTTGGGAGGTCCTGGCGCTGGTGACGATGCGTACGAGGTCGAGATCGGAAGGTTCCGGCGCGTGGACGATGCGCTCGGCCTGCGGGCCGTGCTGGCGGCCTCCCTCCCGTATGAGGACAAGGTTCGGTATGTGCCGCATATTGTGGCAGACGGCACTGAGTGGGTCTTCCGGGTGGGTGGGACCGGCGATCCCGATGCGCTCCACAAGTTGAGTGCGGCGCTCGCCCGTGTGGGGATACAGAGGGGCTTTGCGCCCGTTCCTGTCCTTGTGAGGCCTGCGGTGTCCGAAAAGGCCCGCCTCTCGACCGCAGACGGCCCGTTCGAAGTGCGCGCCGGGGAGCTTCCTGGCGAAATCGTGTTGCTGACCTCGTCGGGTGCGACCATGTCCTTCGTGGGCGGGGGCGTGCGCGTCGCACCCCGGGACTCCCTTGAGATTGGCTTCACCGTTGGAGGCGTCAGATACAAAGGTGAGCTCGAGATAAGGAGGAAGGACTCCTGGGACGGGAAGGTCGAGCTCGTGGCCATCAACCGCATCGACATCGAGTCCTACGTGGAGGGCGTGCTTGCGGGAGAGGTGTACCCGAGCTGGGAGATGGAGGCCCTCAAGGCCCAGGCTGTGGCTGCGAGGACTTACGCGCTTTACCGGAAGGCCACGACGTCCGGCCGGGATTACGATGTGGACGATACTGTGGCGTACCAGAAGTACTCAGGCGGGCACGCCATCGAATCGTTCAGGCGGGCAGTGGCGGAAACCCGCGGCGAAGTCGTCACATACCAGGGTGATATCATCAACGCGCATTACTTCGCGTCAGGTGGTGGGACGACCGAGGACGACGAGGATGTCTGGCCGGGGGGAGAGGACGAGCCGTACCTCGAGGCAGTGGCAGATTTTGACCAGGCATCGCCACACTACGTGTGGCAGAACCCGCCTGCGCTATGGGCACCGAACCTTCTTGCCAAGCTTGGCCTTCAGCCGCAGTTTCCCGCGCGGATAGAGCCCGCGTTGGTCTCAGGTGAAAAGGTCCTGAGCTACCGCTTTAGCACCCCGTCCGCCAGCGTGACCCTCACGCGGGAGGAGATCAGGCGCAAGGTGGGACTCAAGAGCCCCCGGTTCACCATCAGGGTCGTGGGACCCGAGGAGACGGGGATAGTCGTGCCTAGCGAGGCTCCTGACGCGCCCGGGGGAGGCGCGGGCCCCGATCGGACGGCTCGCGACGGCACGCCTCCGGTTGACGGCACGGGCGGCACCGCGGAGCCCGGGCTTCCAGCGGTCAGCGGATGCGTGGCGGTGAGGGAAGACGGTTCCACGAAAGGCTACGTCGTGAGCCTCGGAAGGAACGTGGTGGTCCAAGGGAAGGCCGTCGGGCCCGGATGTGCAGGCGAGCTTGAGTCGGCCGGAACCCTCGTCATCATCGACGGCGTGGGGTATGGCCACGGGGTCGGCCTCAGCCAATGGGGAGCGCAGGGCATGGCGTCGATGCGGGACGAACGCGGGAATCCCGTGTACTCGTACGTGGACATCCTGAAACACTACTATCCTGGCACTGAGGTGGTTGCGAACTACAATTTACCCGTCCTTTCGCCCACCGTTCCCACGGGATCCGCCGAGGGGTCCGCCGTCTCCGGTGCCGACGTCCGGGTCGAGACCTCTCCACCCGATGATGCTGGCGAACTCGAGCCTTGTGAGCCCCTTGGTCGTGATTAGCCTCGGCGCGAAACGCTTTTTACACGAGACCAGCCAGTAAAGGGAAACCGCGGCGAGCCAAATGAGACCCGAGATAAAGCCCACGCGCTGTCCGGGGACGAAGGGCAGCGTCAGGATCACGCCGGCTATGAGAGCAACCGTCATCCACGAGGTATATGGATAGCCCGGCATTTTGAACTTGAGCGCCGAGGGGTTCTGCGCGAGGATACGCCGGCGCATGTATATCTGGGACAGGCTTATGACGAGCCACGAAAACAGGAATCCGAAGCCCCCTATTCCCGTGATGTAGAGAAACGCAGTCTTCGGAACCAGATAGTACAGGATCACGCCTACGTAGAGGAAGAAAGTGCTCCCGATAACCGCCAGATAGGGAACGCGTGATCTTTTGCCCAGCCTGGTGAGAAACCTAGGCGCTGCCCCGGCTTCAGCCAGCGAGTATAGCATGCGCGAGCTCGTGTACAGCCCCGAATTCATGCTAGACAACGCGGCCGTGATGACCACGAAGTTCATGATGTCAGCGGCGGCCGGGATCTTTAGCAGCTGGTATACCCGAACGAACGGGCTCGCGCCGAGCCCTACCTCGAACCATGGTATGGTGCCCACCAGGACGGTCATGGATCCGATGTACAGGACGAGGGTTCTCAACGCGACGCCGTTCACCGCCCGGGGAACGCTGGTCGCTGGGTCCTGAGTCTCCGCTGCGGCGACCCCGATCACCTCGGTTCCGCCGTATGCCACCATCACCATGACCATCGCCAGGAGCACGCCGCCTATTCCCTTCGGAGCGAAACCCCCGTGTCCCACGTAATTCCTGATGCCTATGGGGCTGAAGGGACCGAGCCCGAGTATTGCAGCTGCGCCTATGAGGATGAAGGCGACTATGGCGACGACCTTTATCATGGCGAACCAGAATTCGAACTCGCCGAACGACCTGACGCTCGTCAGATTCACGAGCGTCATCGCTACGGCGAAAACCAGGCCGAAGGCGAGGGCGAGCTCAGGAGAGACCCATAGGCGCATGTACGTGGAGGCTGCGACGATCTCGGCAGCCATGATGACCACCCAGGCGATCCAATAGGTCCACCCAACTACGAAGCCTACGTACGGGTGGAGTGATTCCGCTGCATACGTGCGGAAAGAGCCTTCCACTGGCTCGGCCACAGACATCTCGGCGAGGGCGAGCATCACCATCATCATGATGACGCCGCCAAGCGCGAAGGAGAGGATCACCGCGGGGCCAGCCAGCCTCACCGTGGCTGCGCTTCCGAGGAACATGCCCACCCCGATGACCCCGCCTATTGATATCATGGAAAGATGGCGAGAGGCAAGGCCGCGGCGGAGCGTGTTTCGGCCGGGAGAAGCCAAGGAATTCACCCCGGACGCTAGGATTTCCGGGCGGGGCGTCGAATATTCGAACGAGGTACTTCGCGCAGCCGGTGGAGATTTCGTGGACAGCACGGCGCGTCGGGTTGCCGGGCCCCAGGGCGTGGCACGCGGCGGCTGGTACCCTGCGGGGGCCTCAAGGAGGTGGGCGCTTGTGCGTATGGGAGCGTGCAAGCTCGCCTTTGTGTTTCTCTCATGTGCGGTCGCGCTCGCGGGCTGTCTTCCGAAGACGCGCGAGTCAGGTGAAGACCCGGCAAGTCTACTGAGGACCGCGGTGGAGAATACGCTCGCATTGAAGAGCGTGCGAGTGGTCGAGGAAACGGCGTTTCCTTCCTCAGACAAACTCCTGTCCGCCAGGGATGTGAGGGGCCTTGGCACGGGCGTATGGACCCGCGTCACGGAGTACGTGGCTCCGGACCGTGTCCACTATACATCGTCTTCCGAGGATGGGGGCATAGAGGCGTACCGGGTAGGCCAGTCCATTGCCTACCGACTGCTCGACCTTGAAACGCCCGCCGAGAGGCCCCTTGGCGGAGACGCCGACCGCGGGTGGGTCCGGGTCGAACGCTTGGCGGATGTGAGCGACGAGGCGATTCGTTCAGAACTCGAGTGGCTCTCCGGGGTTACGGGGGTTGAGACCATTCTCGGCGGGGATCTGCACGACGCCAAAAACGTCATCAAGACCGGTGAGGAGGAAGTCGAGCGAACGAGATGCGCGGTCCTGAGTTTCGCGAGTCCCGCTTGGTTGAAACGGTTCGAAACAAGCCTTGCTGAGGCGGGGGTCGGCGCTAAACCTGTGAAATACGAAATAACGGCATGGGTGACGCTGAGGGGAGAACCGCTCATCTCGAGAATAGAGGACATGTGGGTATACCAGGAGCCCGGCTCTGATGTCTACGAGTACACCATAAGCACGAAGTCGATCGAACCGACATCGGCGCTTAGTATAGAGCTCCCATGATGGTGGCGTTCGGGGGTGTGCCTGCTTTCGTCGCATTGCCGGTGGTTGCCACGTTGCTGGCGGTGGTTTGCGTCGGCTCGGAGGGCGCTAGGCGCCCGCGAATGAGAGAGAACGCGAGACGCCCGAGGATGAACGGGGAAGGGAGGTGATCCTGGGACTGGGTCGGCAAGAGGTGAGCTTTGCTTGAGCCACATCGGGTCGAACTGCGAGCCTGATTCTCCGAGTCACTGCGCCTGGCCCTCTCATGGATGGCGGGTGACCGGCAGCCGCGGAAGCGAGGTCTCTGCGGCTCGAGGGTTTGCCGGGAAACTGGCAAGCCTCCCACTATTGGAAAGGAGATGTTAAGGATCATGCCAAAGCCCAAAGGTTTGCTGTGCCGTTGTGTGGAAAGTCGTTTCCTCCCGCTTGGGCTTGTTGTGGTAATCTTCCTTGCTGTTGCCTTCGGAAGCGCTGCAACCGCAGCGCCCGCCGCGCGTGAGGTCATCCTGGCTACCACCACCAGCACTCAGGACACTGGCCTGCTCGACGTGCTCATTCCCATGTTCGAGAGCGAGACGGGCTACATGGTGAAAACGATAGCCGTGGGCACAGGGCAGGCCCTCGCTCTCGGCGCCCGCGGCGAAGCCGACGTGCTCCTGTGTCATGCGCCTGCGTCGGAGATGGAGCTCGTGACGAGCGGGCTTGTAACCAACCGCAGGCTGGTTATGCACAACGACTTTATAATCGTCGGTCCGCCAAGTGACCCCGCGGGTATACGCGGCTTGACTTCCGCGCCTGAAGCGTTCAAGAAGATCGCGGCCCACGAGGCGGTTTTCGTGTCACGGGGCGACGACTCGGGCACGCACAAGAAAGAAAAGGAGATCTGGGCCAAGGCCTCGGTACAGCCTGGAGGGCGTTGGTACCAGGAGGCTGGCTCGGGCATGGGGCAGACCCTGAATATCGCTTCCGAGAAGGAAGGGTATACGCTGACGGACCGGGGCACCTATCTCGCCCTCAAGAAGCGCCTTGGCCTTGACGTGTTGGTGCAGGGCGACCCGATGCTCCTCAACATCTACCACGTGATGCAGGTGAACCCTGAGAAGTTCGACAAAGTGAACGGCCCGGGAGCCAAGGCATTTGTAGAGTTCATGGTGGCTCCCGAGACCCAGAAGGTGATCGCCTCGTTCGGAGTCAGAGACTACGGCGAACCACTCTTCTTCGCGGACGCTGGCAAGAACGAAGACGATCTCGGACGGTGATGCCAGGTTGGACCTTGTAGTCGAAGGCATCGCGAAGGCATTCTGGCTTCTCGTGAAGGGGGATCGCGAGGTCATCCGGATCACCCTGCTCACCCTGCGAGTGTCGGGGCTCGCGACCTTGATAGCCGTGGTGGTGGGCGTGCCCCTCGGAACCGTCCTCGCGCTCTCCACCTTTCGCGGGCGAGAGGTCGCTGCGAGCCTTATCAACACCGGCATGGGGCTGCCACCCGTAGTCGTGGGGCTTTGGGTGAGCATCCTTCTCTGGCGATACGGACCCTTGGGTTTCCTGCATCTCATGTATACCCCAGCCGCCATGGTGATAGCTCAGTCGGTCATAGCGCTCCCCATAGTTACGGGCTTCACGATGGCCGGCATAGGCCAGCTCGACCAGGGAGTGCGGCTGCAGATGCTTTCCCTCGGGGCATCACGATGGCAGCTGCTCTGGATACTCCTGGGTGAGGCGAGGCTCTCGGTATTGGCAGCCGTGATAGCTGGCTTCGGGGGCGTAGTATCCGAGATCGGCGCGTCCATGATGGTCGGCGGAAACGTGATGGGCCAGACGAGGATCCTCACCACTGCGACGGCCATGGAGGTGTCGCGCGGGCATTTCGATATGGCGATAGCGCTCAGCGTGATTCTCTTGGCGCTCACCTACGGTGTCACTTATGGCCTGACTCACCTACAGCAAAAGGGTGGGCGCGCGTAGGCCATGGACCGAGCGGGGCGCAAGCCTGCGTCCAGTACGCGGTACGCGAGAGGGGAATGTGCTGTTGGATGAGGCTGTTGTCGATCTCAAGGATGTCAAGGTGTTTCGTGGCACGAGAATGGTTCTAGATGTCCCGCGCCTCGTGGTGCGGCGCGGCGAGGCCCTGGCGGTGGTGGGCCCTAATGGCGCTGGGAAAAGCACCCTTCTTCAGGTGATGGCGTGCCTTCTCCGGCCCGGGGCAGGCGAGGTCGTCGTATGCGGAGAGAAGGTCGAAAGGCGTACGAATCTCCTGAGACTCCGGCGTCGTATGGCCATGGTGCTTCAGCGCCCGTACCTCCTGGACGGCACGGTGTTCGACAACGTGGCAGTGGGCCTCCGAATGCGCGGCGTCCCGCGCGAAGAGATCCGAACCAGGGTTGAGCGGGCGCTTGCCGCTTTCAACATCGAGCATCTCGCTGCGCGGCGCGCGCGGGCGCTCTCTGGTGGCGAAAGCCAAAGGGTTAGCCTCGCGAGGGCTATCGTCCTGGAACCTGAGGTGCTCTTCTTGGACGAGCCCACGAGCTCGTTGGACGTCCCGACAAGGATAGCGCTCCTCGCTGAGCTGGCCGAGGTGGTTCGCGAGACGCGCGTGACCACGGTGTTCGTGACCCACGATGTTATGGAGATCCCGTTCCTGGCAGAAAGGACCGCGGTCATGGCAGGCGGGCGGATCGTGGCTTGCGGGCCGGTGAGAGACGTGCTCAGCGACGACATGAGGCGGGCTCTCTCCGCTCTTGCCGGCTCCGCCCGCTGGATCTTGTCTCAGGACGGTGATGCAGTTGCAGGTCTTCCTGTCGCTTCTTCCTCCCGGTGAGGCGTGGCGGAGGCTGGAGGAGCACCTTGAGTGCGGACCACGCCGTGTCGAGATGGTCGACCTTCTCGACGCCCACGGGCGCGTGCTTGCGGAGGACGTGACTAGTCCCGCGGATCTGCCAGGCTTTCCCAGGTCGACCGTGGACGGCTTTGCCGTGCGCGCCCGGGACACCTTCGGGGCAACCGAGTCCATGCCGGCGCTCCTCGCCGTCGCTGGCGAGGTCCGAATCGGGGACGCCCCGTGCTTCGCGTTGAGGCCGGGGGAGTGCGCGAGGGTTGCCACCGGGGCAATGCTGCCGCAGGGCGCGGATGCCGTCGTCATGGTCGAGGCCACGATGGAGACCGGCGGGAATCTCGTGGCGGTCGAGAAGGCCGTGGCGCCTGGCGAGAACGCGATCGGTCCCGCGGAGGACGTGGCCCGCGGTGCCGTGCTCCTGAAGAAGGGTGCGAGACTGCGTCCGCAGGACATCGGGGCTCTCGCTGCCGCCGGCGTGTCCAGGGTGAAGGTGGCAGCAAAGCCGAATGTCGCGATAATGTCCACCGGAGACGAGCTCGTGGAGGTTGCCGCCACCCCTCCGCCAGGGAAGGTCCGAGACACGAACTTGTATTCTTTGTGCGCTGCAGTGCTCGCGGCGGGCGGGAGACCTCTTGCGGCAGGGATCGTCCGAGATGACTACCAGGAGCTTGCGGCGGCCATGCGAGAGCGCCTGGCCAGCGCAGACATGCTCGTCGTTTCTGGCGGCAGCTCCATTGGCGCCCGGGACTTCACACGTGACGCCATCGACTCCCTTGGGCCTCCCGGGGTCTTGGTACATGGCGTTGCCGTGAAGCCGGGGAAGCCCACCATCATCGCGGTCGCTGGAGGGAAGCCCGTGTTCGGGCTGCCAGGCCACCCTGTGTCCTGCCTGACGGTCTTCAGGCTTTTCGTGGAGCCTGCCATAGCGAGGTGGATGGGCACGGTGCCAGAGAGGCGCGAGCTTGTGGCCCGCCTTGGGGCAAACGTGCCGTCCGCGGCCGGGCGGGAGGATTACGTCGGGGTACACGTGGTGACGCGTGACGGAGAAGTGTGGGCGGACCCGGTCTTCACCAAATCCTCGCTGATATCAGGGCTAGTGGCGTCCACTGGGATCATCAGGATCCCCGCGGACGCCGAGGGCCTTGAGAAAGGAGCTCGTGTCACCGTTTCGCTGTTGTTCTGAGCACGGTGCCGCAGGCTCTCGTCTCCTTTCCGGAGCGCGACGGCTGCCCGTGCTTGCACGGTGGGGCGTGGGGAACTCGGCCATGTCGGCCTCGGCTGTCTCGGACGCGGGGTCCGAACGGGAACGGGCCCGGGCGTTCTTCCTAGGGACCGTCATGGGGGTTGCGCCCGACGACGGGCGGACTGGAGGGTGAAGATGACGAAGCGCGACGTATACCTCACAGAGGCGCCTCTCGACGAGGCGCTGCAAAGGTTCTTTTCAACTCTCGAGGCGAGGGGGATGACGGCTCCGCTGGAGGGCGAGACCATCCCGGTGGATATCCCCGCCCTGGGGCGCGTGACCGCCTCGCCGGTGGCGGCGCGCGTGTCGTCGCCGTACTACCATTCTTGCGCCATGGACGGGATCGCCACGCGGGCCGAAGCCACCTTCGGGGCAAGCGAAAGAAACCCGGTAACGCTGCGCCTCGGCGAGGAGGCACGGTGGGTCGACACTGGAGACCCGCTGCCGCCCGGGTTCGACGCCGTCATCATGGTCGAGGATCTCGTTGAGGTGCGCGAGGACCGCGTCACGGTCATCGCCCCGGCAAGGCCGTGGCAGCATGTGCGCTCGGTAGGCGAGGACATCGTGGCCACGGAGCTTGTCCTGACGGCGAATCACGTCATTCGGCCCCCGGACCTCGGAGCCATGCTCGCGGCGGGAGTCACCGAAGTGAGCGTCCGCAAGAAGCCAAGAGTGGCTGTGATTCCCACCGGCGACGAGCTCGTGCCGCCAGGAACGCCGCTCTCCCCCGGGAGAATCATCGAATTCAACTCGAGGATCGTGGGCGGACTCGTTCACGAATGGGGTGGCGAGCCGGTCCTGCACGAGATCGTGAGGGACGACTACGAAGCCATAGCGCATGCCGTGCGCGTGGCCGCCGACGCGGCCGACATCGTCGTGGTCAACGCGGGATCCTCAGCCGGCAGCGAGGATTGCACCGGTCGCGTGGTGAGCTCCCTAGGCGAGCTCCTCGTCCACGGGGTCGCGATCAAGCCTGGGAAACCCACGATCTTAGGCATCGTTTGCGGCCGGCCGTTCGTAGGGATCCCCGGCTACCCGGTGTCGGCCTCGCTCGCATGCGAGCTTTTCCTGAGGCCGCTCGTGGCGAGGATGCTCGGGCGGCCAGCGCCGCGCCGTCCGAAGATGCCCGCCGTGGCAACCCGGCGGATCGTGTCGACGCCGGGCGTGGATGAGTTCGTCAGGGTCAAGGTGGGGGAAGTGAACGGAAAGCGCGTTGTCACGCCGCTTGCGCGCGGAGCGGCCGCAGTGATGTCCCTTGTGAGGGCTGACGGGTTGATCCGCATACCCCCCTCGGCCCAGGGCGTGGAGGCGTCGTCCACGGTCGAGGTGGAGCTATCGCGCGAGCCCGATGACATATCAAATACCATCGTCGTGATAGGCAGCCACGATCTCACCCTAGACCTCCTCGCAAGCCATCTCGCGTGCAGGTACCCCGGCCTGAGCCTTTCCTCGGCACACGTGGGCAGCATGGGGGGGCTCATGGCGATCCAGAGGGGCGAAGCCCACCTCGCGGGAGTTCACCTCATCGATGGAGAGACCGGAGAGTACAACGTGCCGTACGTCGAACGATTCCTCGGGACCGAAGGCTTTGCCCTCGTGAACCTCGTCCATCGCGAGCAGGGCTTCATTGTGGCCAAGGGGAATCCCAAAGGCATCGCAGGTTTCGCCGACCTTACGAGGCCTGGCGTCGTCTTCGTGAACAGGCAGAAGGGCGCGGGAACGAGGGTGCTCCTTGACCTCGAGCTCGCAAGACTTGGTTTGGATCCGGGAAGGATAGCCGGGTACGAGCGCGAAGAATATACCCATATGGGCGTCGCCTCTTGCGTGGCGAGTGGAGCTGCCGACGTCGGTCTTGGGATACGCAGCGCCGCAGCCGCGCTAGGCCTCGATTTCGTGCCGGTCGCGAAGGAGCGATACGACCTTCTCACGACCAAGGCCTTCCTTGGTTCTTCAATGATGCATAAACTTCTGACCGTGATGAGGTCGAACGAGTTCAAGGCGGCTGTCGCCGGTCTTGGCGGGTACGACGTATCGGACACCGGAAAGGTCGTGTGGGAAGGGTGACCACGCTCATTGATGCCTTTGGCCGGAGGATCACTTATCTGCGCGTCTCTGTAACGGACAAGTGTAACCTCCGGTGCGTTTACTGTATGCCCGAGCACGGGGTGAAGCCCCGGTCGCACTACGAGATACTCAGGCTCGAGGAAATCGCTCGCGTGGTCCGGGTCGCAGCCGGCCTGGGGATCACCAAGGTGAGGATCACCGGCGGCGAGCCCCTCGTTCGCAATGGCCTCGTGCAGCTCGTGAAGATGATCGCCTCTCTTCCTGGCCTCCACGACTTCGCGATGACCACCAATGGCACGCTTCTTGATGACCGCGCTGCCGAGCTCGCGGCCGCAGGGCTCAAGCGAGTCAACATCAGCCTGGACACGCTGAGGCCGGACGTGTACTCGAGGATAACGCGACGTGGCGATCTCCAGGCGGCGCTCCGCGGGATAGCCGCTGCGGAGGCGGCAGGCCTTCGGCCCATCAGGTTAAACGCTGTGGTGGTCCGGGGCGTAAATGACGGCGAGATCGAGGATCTCGCTCGACTCACGTTGGAACACGCCTGGGACGTGAGGTTCATAGAGCTCATGCCGTTTTGGGGCAATGGCGGGAGCCTCGGGCCTTCGGATGTGGTCCCCATTGAAGAGGTGAGGGGAAGAGTGAAGGCCATCGCCCGTGGTGGGGCATTGGTCCCTTGCCACGCGTCACTGACGTTGGGCTCGGCCGCACCCACGGGGCGGCCAGGCTCGGAGGCAGCAGGCGAATCCGGCCCCGCGAGCTACATGCGGCTGCCTGGAGCGCTCGGGCGAGTCGGCTTCATATCAAGGGAGGGCGACGGTTTTTGCGTGAGGTGCAACAGGCTACGCCTCACGGCCGACGGCAAGCTCTTGCCGTGCCTTCTCGCGACCTCCGGGGTCGACTTGCGAGAGCCGCTTCGCGACGGCGCCGACGACGCAGCCATCGCTGGGCTCATACGGAAAGCTGTGAGCATGAAGCCGGAGAGCGGCGCGGCGTGCGGAGGCGTGGCGGGCGCTGGTGTGTTGCAGCCCTCGCCGTCGCTGTGTGAGATCGGAGGTTGACCGAAACGGGGAAGCAGGCGGAATGCTCGGGGGGATAGGCCGATGACGGAAGGAGTGCCCGGGAGGACGCTGACCCATCTTGACGGGTCGGGCAAAGCGCGGATGGTGGACGTGACGTCGAAGCCTGACACTGCCCGCGAGGCGCAGGCTCGATGCAGGGTCCGGATGGCCCCCGCGACCCTTGCACTGGCTGAGAGGGGCGAGGGGCCGAAGGGCGACGTCTTCGGAGTGGCGAGGGTGGCTGCGGTGATGGGCGCGAAGAGCACGTCCTCGCTCATCCCGATGTGCCATCCTATTCCCATCACCGGGATCGACGTGGACTTTCGGACCGATCTCGCCAGCGGTGTCGTGGACATCCAGGTCACGGTGCGCACTTTCGGAAAGACGGGGGCTGAAATGGAGGCTCTCACCGGGGCCTGCATGGCCGCGCTCACCATTTACGACATGTGCAAGGCAGTGGACCGGTCCATGGTGATAGGCGATGTGAGGCTCGTGCGCAAGTCCGGCGGCAAGAGCGGGGATTTCGTACGGGAGGGAGAGCCGAGTTGGGAGGGGTAGTCGTCGCGGTGTGTGTGAGCGAGACCAAGGGCGTGAGCAAGCGCGACGTGTGTCGGGGCAGGCTAGTGGAGGGGCACGGCTTAGAGGGGGACGCCCACGCTGGTCCGTGGCACCGGCAAGTGAGCCTGCTCGCGGAGGAAAGCATCGACAAGATGCGCGCGAAGGGAATCGAGGTTGGGCCGGGGGCATTCGCGGAGAACATCACCACCCGCGGCATTGACCTCCACCACTTGCCCGTGGGCACCCGGCTTGAGATAGGGCCCGAAGCGGTGCTCGAGGTCACTCAGATAGGCAAGGAGTGTCACGCAGGGTGTGCCATCTTTCGGCAAGTGGGCGAGTGCGTGATGCCGCGCGAGGGGGTGTTCGCGAGAGTGGTACGGGGCGGAGAGATCGAGCGGGGAGATGAGATACGCGTGAAGACGCCGGTTCGGTTCGCGGTCTTGACGGTGAGTGACAAGGGAAGCCGAGGGGAGCGGCCCGACGAGAGCGGCGATGTCATCGAACGTATGGTCTCGAGCATCGGCAGGGTGGTGGAAAGGCGCATCGTTCCCGACGAGTACGACCTGATCGTTGAGGAACTGCGTCGTATGGCCGATAAGCTCGGGGTTGACGTGGTCCTGACCACGGGCGGCACGGGATTCAGCCCGCGCGATGTTACACCCGAGGCTACGAGATCGGTCATTGACCGCCTCGTTCCGGGGATTCCCGAGGCCATGCGCGCGGCCGGGCTCGCCAAGACGCCTCACGCCATGTTGAGCCGGGCTGCCGCGGGCATCCGGAGGAAGACCCTGATCGTGAACCTTCCCGGCAGCCCGAAGGGGGTCGAGGAAAGCTTGGCAGTGCTCCTCGCGGCCATCCCCCATGCGGTGGAGACCCTAAGAGGGACCGCCGAAGAGTGCGGGAGGGAACGGAGCAAGAACGATTGAGCGGTCACGGCATCGCACCGCCCCCGTGACGGCCTGACGACGGTGCTTGTCCCCAAGGAACGGAGATTGTATAATATACACGTTGTTCCAGCTGAGCACCGGGGAAAGGTGGGAACGGAAAGTCGACCCCACCTGGCCGGAGCTGGGGAGAGCACATTGCGGGAGGCGGACGAAGTGGTAAACGACCTTCAGCAGATCCTCCTGAGCGAGGAGGTCATCGCCAAGAGGGTCAAGGAGCTCGGCGAGCAGATCTCCCGAGATTACAGTGGATGCGACCTTGTGGTGGTGGGCATACTCAAAGGCGCGCTCGTGTTCATGGCGGACCTTATACGGCATCTGTCGATTCCCGTCATAATGGATTTCGCCGTGGTGTCGAGCTACGGCACGGCCACGAAGACCTCGGGCGTCGTGCGGATCCTCAAAGACCTCGATCAGCCCATCGAGGGCAAGCACGTGCTCATCGTCGAGGACATAATAGACACCGGGCTCACCATGCACTACCTCATCAACAACTTCAAGGCCAGGAAGCCTCTCTCGGTGAAGGTGTGCACGCTTCTCGATAAGCCGAGCCGCAGAGAAGTGGATATTGTTCCTGACTACTGCGGGTTTTCCATCCCCGACCATTTCGTGGTCGGGTACGGGCTTGACTACGCGGAATACTACCGCAACCTGCCCCAGGTTGGCGTGTTGAAACCGGAAGTATATCAAAAATGATAGCAATCCTTGACTTCGGCTCACAATATAGCATGCTGATCGCTCGCAAGATCCGCGAGCTTGAGGTATACTGCGAGATCCTTCCCCACGATGCGTCCGCGACGCGGATAGCTGGGCTCAAGCCTGAGGGGATCGTTCTTTCAGGCGGGCCGTCGAGCGTGTATGAGGAAAACGCCCCTTCTTGCGACCGGCGAATCCTAGATATGGGCGTTCCCGTGCTCGGGATCTGCTATGGCATGCAGCTCATGGCGCGGATCCTTGGGGGCGAGGTGGCTCATCTCGGCTTGCGGGAGTACGGCAAGACCACGGTCTTCGTGAATGACTGGTCCGATCTCTTCGCGGGCGTGGGTCCGAGCTTCACGTCGTGGATGAGCCATCAAGACCAGGTGAATGCGCCTCCTGCGGGGTTCGATGTCATCGCCCGCACCGAGAACACCCCTGTTGCAGCCATGCGCGACCGCGTCCGGAAGCTTTACGGGCTCCAGTTTCATCCTGAGGTGGTTCACACCGAACACGGCAGGGAGATCTTGGCGAACTTTTTGTTCAGGATATGCGGGTGTGAGAAGTCGTGGACTCGAGGCAGGTTTATCCAGGACCAGGTAGAGCGCGTCCGCGAGCAGGTGGTAGAGGGGCGCGCGATCGCCGCGCTGTCGGGCGGTGTCGATTCCTCCGTGGCCGCGCTCCTCGTTCACCGCGCAATCGGTGACAGGCTTACATGCGTGTTTGTTGACACAGGCCTGCTTCGGAAGGGCGAGCCAGAGCAGGTCAAGGCCACTTTCGGGGAACACTTCAGCATGAACCTCCGCACCGTGGACGCGCGAGAGCGGTTCATAAGCACGCTGCGCGGGGTGGTGGACCCGGAGGAGAAGCGCAGGAGGATCGGTCGCGAGTTCATCAGGGTATTTGAGGAAGAGGCTCGGAAGTGTGGCGAAGTCGACTTCCTGGTCCAGGGGACGCTGTATCCCGATGTCATTGAGAGTGCGGGCTCCCGTCTTGGGCCCGCGGCCAAGATCAAGTCCCACCACAACGTGGGCGGTCTTCCCGAGACCATGCGGCTGCGGCTCATCGAGCCATTGCGCTACCTCTTCAAGGATGAAGTCCGGGTCATCGGGCGGGACCTCGGTCTGCCGGCATCCATAATCGAGCGCCACCCGTTCCCCGGGCCCGGCCTCGCTGTCCGGGTGGTGGGCGAGGTCACTCCGGAGAGCCTCGAGATAGTGCGCGAGGCGGATGCGATCGTTGAGGAGGAGACGAGGGCTGCGGGGCTGTATACCGAAGTGTGGCAGGCTTTTGCAGTGCTCCTGGACGTGCGAAGCGTGGGCGTCATGGGAGACGCGCGCACCTACGAGCGGCCCATCGTGATCCGCGCGGTAACGAGCGAAGACGGGATGACGTGCGATTGGGTGAGGCTCCCGTCGGAAGTGCTCGAGAGGATCTCCACGCGCATCGTCAACGAGGTCAAGGGCGTGAACCGCGTCGTGTATGACATAAGCACGAAGCCACCGGCGACGATCGAATGGGAATAGCGATGCGCGTGCGCGTAGCGTTCACCGTGAAGGCCCCTGCGATGCCTCGATGTACCTCTCGGTAGGCACCGCAGGGGCTTTGCCACGTACAACGCCGATCCTTGTCTCATCTCAGCACCAAGTCCGACTGGGGTGATGGGCGTTCCAATTCCCCGGCGCCGCTGGCAAGCCAAGTGCTCCGTCGAGCTTTTGGGGGCTGGATGAGCCTTCTTGAGTATGTCGCCAAGAGCTCGTGCAATTATTCGGCGAAGGGCTCCTTCCCACGGTTCAGGGTTGCCGGAGCTTGGACGCCGAGGCGTGAAGAATCCGGCTGTGTTGAGCGCCGAATTCGAACGAAGCGGGCCGCCCCGGAGGGCAAGACCGGCAACCCTGGTGCCGCCAGAAAGGGGACGAGAACCCATGGCCCATGACGCCGGCTCATGACGCCATACTCAAGTCATGTTATGAGCGGCAGGATGAACCTTAGGACAAAGAGCGCTGCGAGCACCCACATTGTGGCGCTGATCTCTCTCGCCCTTCCTACCAGCAGCTTGATGATGACGTATCCGAGAACCCCGAACACCAGGCCCTCGGCTATGCTGTACGCGAACGGCATCATCGCGATGGCAAGGAACGCCGGGATCGCCTCGGTGAAGTCGGTGAAGTCGATCTTCATAACTGGCTCCATCATGAAAATGCCCACGATGATGAGGGCGGGAGCGGTTGCGGCAGCGGGGATCAGCTTCACAAGCGGCGCGAAGAAGAGCGAGAGCAGGAACAGCACTGCGACTGTGACGGCCGTGAGGCCGGTTCGCCCGCCCTCAGCGACGCCCGACGCGCTTTCCACGTACGTGGTGACGGTGCTGGTTCCGAAAATCGCTCCGGCGATGGTGCCGACCGCGTCGGCGAGGAGCGCCTGGTCAGCTCTGGGCAATTCGCCCTTTTCGTTCAGGAACCCGGCTTTTGTTGAAACACCAATGAGTGTACCGGCCGTATCGAACATGTCTACAAATGTGAATGTGAAGATCACTGTTATCAGTCCGACGTCCAGGAGCCCGCTGAAGTCCATCTTCAGAAATGTTGGGGCGAGGCTTGGCGGAGCGCCGATGATGTCGGCGATCCCTCTCGGTGCGGGGTTCAGCTTGAATATCATTCCCACGATCGTTGTGATAAGGATGCCAAGCAGGAGCGAGCCTTTGACGCGCCGCGAAACGAGGAGCCCCATAACGGCCAGGCCGAACAGGGACAGCAGAACCGTCGGGGACGTTATGTTGCCTAGCCCCACGAGCGTGGCCTCATTTCTCACGATTATCCCGGCTTCTTGCATCCCTATGAAGGCGATGAAAAGACCGATGCCCACGCTCACCGCGAGCTTCAGGGTCATCGGGACGCCGTTGATGATAGCCTTTCGCACCGGGAGAAGGGTCAGTATCAAGAAGATCACGCCGTCAACGAACACGGCGGCGAGGGCCGTTTGCCAACTTATGCCCATTCCGAGGACCACTGTAAATGCGAAGAAGGCGTTCAAACCCATCCCGGGCGCCATGGCGAACGGGTAATTCGCATAGAGCGCCATAACCAGCGTTCCCAGGGCCGTGCCGAGGATGGTCGCGACCATCACAGCTCCGACGTCCATGCCGGTGTTCCCGAGAATGGATGGATTGACGATGATGATGTAAGCCATCGTCATGAAAGTCGTGATGCCCGCCACGATCTCTGTCCTTATGTTGGTGTGGTTCTCTCTCAAGTGAAACACGCTATCCAGAAACCCGGCATCTGCGTTGTTCACCTTCGCTTGTGCCATACCCGAACCTCCTTAAGGTGCATAGCGTGTGGCCCGCACGAGTAAATGCGCCCTGTACCAGACCTCAGCCCGCTTTGCGCTGCGCGGGAAGCTGCTCGCTCACGTGCTTCCGTGCATCCCCTCCTCTCCGCAGCGAAACCTTTTCCGGGGCCCCGGAGGCGGACCGCCCGGGCTCGAACCTTTCCCCGACCCTGGGTGGGGTGGCAAGGCCTTGTAGGCACTGCGCGATGCGTGCGCTGAGGTGCGATTCCGAGAAGAGTCCTAATGGCCCTACAATTGCTTCCGAGCGTTGGAGCTCAACCCGGGGCGGCGGTCGCCGCCGTCTGGCGGTGGAACCCCGCGAGCGCGCAAGGGGCCTTCGCCGGCGCACTTTACTGCTTCGACGTTTCGCTTGAAAGACCTTCTCAGGGTTGGTTATCTCCTCCTCTGCAGGGCATGGCTGCCACAGCGACTTTACAGGGCGACGCCCACCGCGCTCGCTAGCGCCCGCACCACATGGTCTAGATCATCTTTTGTCAGCCCGGGATGAACGGGGAGCGACAGAACCTGCCGATAGGCCCGTTCCGTTGCTGGACAGAGTGCGGCCTGTGCTCCGAACCGCTCTCGAAGCGCTGGCTGGGAATAGATTGGTTCCGGGTAGTGGATGCCCGTTTCGACGCCGGCTGCCTTCATTAAGGCAGCTATCTCATCGCGCGAGCGGCCTAGAGTGCTCTCATCGATGCTCACCGTGTACTGGTGGAAGACGGATGATACATGGGGCGGCACGTAAGGCGGCGTGACCCCCGGGAGCGACGAGATCGCGCCGGTGAGGTAGGCCGCGTTTTGCCGCCGGATCCTCGAAAACTCGTCTATGAGGCCGAGTTGCGCCCGCCCGACGGCTGCCGCGACTTCTGTCATGCGGTAATTGAATCCGACCAGCGTGTGACGGTATTTGCTCTCCTGGCCGATGTTGCGCAGGCGCCTGATTTTCGTTGCGAGATCGCGGTCTTCTGTCGCGATGAACCCGCCTTCCATGGTATGGAGGTTCTTCGTGGCGTAAGTGCTGAAACACGTCACGTCACCGATGGTTCCGATTTTCCTACCACGGTATTCCGCCCCGATGGCCTGGGCAGCGTCTTCCACGATGAAGAGGCCGTGACGCGCGGCTATGTCGCGTATGGCATCCATCTCCGCCGGTTGCCCGTAGAGGTGCACGGGCTCGATACCGACTGTGCGAGGGGTTATTCTCTCCTCGATCGACGCTGGGTCTATGTTGAAGGTCCTTGGATCGATATCGGCGAACACAGGCGTCGCGCCGCAATACATGATGGCATAGGCGGACGACGCGAAGCTGAACGGCGTGGTGATGACCTCGTCTCCGGGGCCGACCCCGAGCGCGAGGAAGGCGAGGTGAAGGGCAGCAGTGCCGCTTCCCACAGCCACGACGTGCGTGGCGCCTAGGTAATTCGCTAGGCCCGTCTCGAACTCCTCGACCATCCGCCCCTGAATGAGCATCCCCGATCTGAGCACTTGGAGGACGGCCTCTTCTATCTCGGGACCGTGATAGGGTTTTGCCATTGAGACCTTTCGGAACTCGAGCCCCGTTGAAGTGCGCGATTCTGATTCCATCGTATCCCCCCTCAGTTGACGGCCTTCGCCCCGATACCGTGCTGATATGCTAGGCTGCTGCAGTTCGCCACACCGTATTCTGCGCGATCCGCCGATTTCCTTCCTTGAACGCGTGCACGCGCTTACGTAAGTATGGCGCGGCAAGTTTCTGCCCTTTCTCTCGAGGGCGAGGGCGCTGGGGTTGCCGGTGCTTGCACGACGGGGCGCTCGGAATTCGGCCAGCCCGGGCGGCGAACTCGAACGAGGCGCGCCGCAAGCGCGGCGCCGTCTCCTCAGGACGAACGCCGGCAGCCCGGGGCAGGACTTGTGCGCTGAAAAGGAGCGCGGGCTTGTGACGACCTTGGCAGCCTCTGAAATCCGACTTCGGTGTGAAGGGATGGGGCAGCGTCGTGTAGAATACCCAGCCCGTAGGCGGAGCCGGCATGCGGATGCCGCGGCACGGGTCGCGGGCCATCCTCGAGTGGGCCTGTAGTGGGCCTGTGGGGCCGCGACGAGAGACGTGGAGCTTGGCCGTCTGAGGAGGGAGCGATCTTGCTGGATGTGCCGGAACTGAAAGACGCCCTTGACCTCGCTGTGTCGAGGGGGGCAAGCTATGCCGACGTGAGAGTAGTGCGTAGGCGGCAGGAATCTATCTCCGTGAAAAACGGAGCGGTGAGTGGCGTATCCATGGGCGAGGATGAGGGCTTCGGTGTAAGGGTGCTCGTGGACGGGGCCTGGGGTTTCGCGTCTAGCTCCAGGCTGGACCTTGACGAAGCCTTGCGGGTTGCGGACGAGGCTGTAAGAATCGCGCGGGCGAGCGCGACGGTGAAACGGCGCGATGTTGCGCTGGCCCCCACCAAGCCGGTCACTGGCTCGCACGTCACCCCGTGCAACACGGACCCGTTCGAGGTGCCGATCGACGAGAAGATCCAACTGCTCCTTGACGCTGATAGGCTGGCCAGGGAAGATAAGAGGGTCAGGGTGTCCACCGCTTCGATGAGCTTTTTTGAGGAAGAGAAGACCTTCGTGTCATCCGAAGGCGCGGTGATCAGCCAGAAAAGGGTGGAAAGCGGCGCCGGGCTCTCCGCGTTCGCCGCGGGCCCAAACGATGTACAGAGGCGATCATATCCGGCCGCGTTCGGCGGGGATTTCGCGTGTGCGGGATACGAGTTCGTGGAGGCTCTCGACCTTCCCGGCCATGCAGAGAAGGTGGGACGGGAGGCGGGGGATCTCTTGGACGCGCCGCAGTGCCCCTCGATGACCACCACGGTGATCCTCGGAACCAACCAGATGGCCCTGCAGATTCACGAGTCCTGCGGGCACCCGTCGGAGCTGGACAGGGTCTTCGGCACCGAGGCGAGTTACGCGGGGACGAGCTTCCTGACGCCGGACAAGAAAGGCAGCTTCAGGTACGGATCGGAGCTCGTGAACATAACCGCCGATGCAACGATCCCCGGAGGCCTCGGGAGCTTCGGGTACGACGACGAAGGCGTTCCCGCGCAGAGAACGCCACTTGTGGACGGCGGGATATTCGTGAACTATCTTACGTCCAGGGAAACCGCGGCCAGGTTGGGTGAAAGAAGCAATGGTGCGATGCGCGCGGACGGTCCCCACAGGATGCCGATAATCAGGATGACTAACATCAACCTCGAGCCGGGGGATTGGACGCTCGACGAGATGATCCGCGATACGAAGGAGGGCATTCTCCTCGATACGAACAAGAGCTGGAGTATAGACGACAGGCGATTGAACTTTCAGTTTGGCACAGAGGTTGGTTACCTCATTAGGGACGGCGCCATCGGCCAGATGGTGAAGAATCCCACTTATACGGGGATAACGCCTGAGTTCTGGGGGAGTTGCGACGCGGTTGGGACCAGAGGAGAGTGGCACCTTTGGGGTGTTCCGAATTGCGGCAAAGGCGAGCCGCCTCAGCTCGCGCACGTCGGTCACGGGTCTGCTCCCGCGAGATTCCGTAACGTGAGGGTGGGTGTTGGGAGATGGTAGGGGCGAAAGATGCCGTTTTCCGTAGCAGGGACCATGCGCGCGTGGCCGATATCGTCCTGAATACGTCCGAAGCTGACGAGGTCGAGGTGGCCGTCGAGACGTCCGAGGCATACCTCACGCGTTTCGCCAACTGCGAGATCCACCAGAACACCGGGGAACGCACCACAAGCGTGGTGGTGAGGTCGGTATTCGGTCAGAAGGTCGGGGTTGCGTCCACCACGAGGCTGGATCGCGAATCGGTCGAGGCCACGGTGCGGCGGGCTGAGCGCGTTGCGAAGGCGCAGCCTGAGAACCCAGAGTTCCCAGGGCTCCCCGGCCCGGCCGAGTGTGCGCAGGTCAACGCATATTCCGAAGAGACCGCGTCGTGCCCGCCGGAGCGGCGGGCTTCGGGCGTGGGGGAGATCTGCAGGCTCGCGGCCAAAGAAGGGCTCGTTGCGTCAGGCTCGTTTTCCACGGCGGCGCACGAGATGATGGTCGTGAACTCACGCGGGCTTCTTGCAGAGACACGGTTCACCCGCGCGAACCTTCTCACGGTCGTTATGTCCGCTACCGGCTCGGGTTACGCGGAGCGCTTTTCTGTGAACGTCGGAGCCATAGACCCGCATGAAGTCGCTGAAGAGGCGGTGAGGGGATGTCTGGCGGATGCCGACCCCGTAGACATCGAGCCCGGAGAATACGAAGCCATCTTCGAGGCGTACGCGGTGGCCGACATGGTTCAAATGCTCTCCTACATGGGGTTCGGTGCGCTCTCGTTCCAAGAGGGTCGTAGCTTCATGTCAGGGAATATCGGGCGCAGGATAACCGGGCCGAAGATCACCATCTGGGATGACGGCCTTGACCCGCGCGGGGTGCCGCTGCCTTTCGACGCCGAGGGGGTGCCCAAGCAGAGGGTCATGCTCATCGAGGAGGGCGTCGCACGCGGCGTTGTGTACGATTCGTTCACGGCCGCGCGCGAGGGAAAGCGCTCCACGGGCCATGCGATGTCGCCCTTGCCGTCCGCGGAGCCCTTCGCCGTCAATCTCTTCATGGCTGGGGGTGATTCCTCTCTGGACGAGATGATCGCGGCCACGAGGCGCGGCATTTACGTGAAGCGCCTTCACTATACGAACCCCGTCCATCCCGCAAAGTCGATACTGACGGGCATGACGAGGGATGGCACCTTCCTCGTGGAAAGCGGCAAGATCGTGCGGCCGGTGAAGAACCTCCGGTTCACCGAGAGCATACTTGGCGCGTTCTCCGGCGTGGAACTGATGTCAAAGGAGACGAGGCTTCTTCCCTTGTACTCGCTGGGTGGAATCGTAGCGCCGGCGGTAAAGGTGAGGAGCTTCACGTTTACGGGAGTCACGCAATACTGACAGGAGGTGGCACGGGTCGCATGCGCGGTGCGTCGAAGCCCAAGGTGGTCATCTTCGGGGCGGGCAGCTCTTTCACATTCCAGCTGGCGAAGGACATTCTCCTCATCCCGGGGATCGGGTGTGGGACCTTCGCACTGGTGGACATCGACGCGGAGAGGTTGGGCATCGCCCGGAGACTGGTGGAGAAGCTCGTCTCGCTCACTGGCAGGCATTGGGACGTGATCTCGTCAGTCGAGCGCCGTGAGGTTATGGGCGATGCTGATTACGTGATCAACACCATCGAAGTCTCCGGCGTGTCCACGGTGGGTTTCGACTACGAGATACCCAAGAAGTACGGGATCGATCAGTGCATCGGGGATACCATTGGGCCCGGCGGCGTCATGAAGGCGTTGCGGACGATCCCGGCGTGGGTAGAGATCCTGCGTGACGCGGAGGAGCTTTGCCCTCGCGCCCTCGTCATGAACTACACGAACCCCATGTCCATGATGATGCTGGCGGCGGTGCGAACGAGTAAGCTAAGGGTCGTGGGGCTTTGCCATTCGGTCCAGAACACGTCCAAGCAGCTCGCCACGTACTTGGGTGTGCCGTATGAGGAACTCGTTTGGGAATGCGCCGGGATCAATCACATGGCTTGGTTTACCAGGCTCGAACACGGCGGCCGCGACATGTACCCGGTGCTTCGGGAGAAAGCAAAGGACCCGACGATATACGAGCGGGACCCCGTGCGTTTCGAGGTCATGGTGCACTTCGGCGCGTTCGTCACGGAGTCGAGCGGGCATTTCTCCGAATACGTGCCGTACTTCCGCAAGCGCCCCGATCTCATACAGAAGTACTGCCGCGAAGGGTATCTCGGTGGATCGGGGTTTTATGCCAAGAACTGGCCGCAATGGCGCAAGGACAACGACGCGCGGGCCATGCGCCTTGTGTCCGGCGAAGAGCACTACGAGCTCACAAGAAGCCATGAGTATGCCTCGGCCATCATCGAGGCCCATTTATTCGATCGGCCGACCGTGATTCACGCGACCGTCCTGAACGGGGGGCTCATCGAAAACCTTCCCTTCGACGGGGTCGTGGAGGTGCCTGTGCTGGTTGATGGCGCTGGCTACCATCCTTGCCGTTTCGGCCGACTTCCATCGCAACTGGCAGCGCTGTGTCAATCTAACATGGCCGTTTACGAGCTCGGGGTCAAGGCAGCCCTCGAGGGCGACCGGGAGGCGGCGATCCATGCTATGATGCTCGACCCGCTGAGCGCGGCGGTATGCTCTCCTGCGGAGCTCAGAGCCATGGCTGAGGAGCTGTTCGCGGCCGAGGCAGGTTTTCTTCCCTTCTAGTGGTGTGCGTTTCTCGGGCCACTCGGAGCGCCCGGTTTTTGTTTAGATCTTTATGAAAGATGGCAGGATTCATAGGAGGCTCAGCGAATAGTTATGCACGAGATCGCGGCACCGGCGCTTGTGCCAGGGGCATAGAGATTCGACCAGCTCGAGCTCGCGTGCGAAAGCCGAATGACGTGCGCCCGAGGCTCGCCGAGGAGGGAGGGCATGTTCGATAACCTTGGGCCAGGCCCGATAGCGTTAGGCGAGACGTCAGGGGCGCGTAAGGTAGCGCAGAGTTGTGGCGACGATTTGCTCGGCAGTACACCACAAAAGTGGTGTCGTGAGGTTCGTCAGCCGGGCGAGCGGGGAGCTACACCCGGGCTGGCGCAGGCGCTTAATTTAGGCTCTTGAGAAACGCTCTGCTGCTTGTTGCGGAACGAGGATAGTTGGCGGTGTTCGAGATGAGCGCGCTCGAGTGGCGAACGGGGTCGCTGCCCATGAAAGCGGATGACACCAGGCTTCTACGCAGGATTAACACTCTTAGAGTATTCCAGGTCCTTAGAGAGAAGGGCCCCATGTCCCGCGCTGAGCTTGCCGGGGTCACTGGCTTGACTCCCGCCACGATCTCCAACGTTGTGTCGACGCTTATAAAATGCAGGATTGTGCGAGAGATAGGTTTTGGAGAGTCAAGCGGCGGACGGCCCCCCGTTCTCCTTGAGTTCGACCCAAAAGCTTTTTACCTTGCCGGGGTGGATCTCGGGGTAAGCAAGGTCATCGCGGTCGTGACGGACCTTCAGGGGAGCACGGTTTCTCGCGCGAAAATGGACCTGGACGTGGCCGTCGGCAAAGAGGGCATAGTCTCCCGCATGTTGGAGACGGCGCGCGAGGCCCTGTTACAGGCCGGTTCCGCTCGGGACAAGGTCGCGGGAATAGGGGTGAGTGTTCCGGGCCTGACCGACGTGGTGAACGGGGTCTCGGTGTTCGCGCCTAACATACCGGGTTGGAGCAACGTTCCCGTCGCAGACATCTTCCGCGGGGAGTTCAGCCTGCCGTGCTGGATTGAGAACGATGCGCGGGCGATGGCCTTGGGTGAGGCAAGGTTCGGAGTGGGTCGGGGCCGCAGGAACCTCATCTGCGTGAACGTGGGCCGCGGCATCGGTGCCGGGCTCATCCTCAACGGCGAGCTGTACCGGGGGGAGCGCGGGGGCGCGGGCGAAATTGGCCACACCACTGTTGATCCCAACGGGCCTGTGTGTCCGTGCGGCAACAATGGGTGCCTGGAGGTGGTGGCTTCCGGGCCCAGCATTGCGGCGGCGGCCATAAGGGCGGTCTCCGCCGGGGCTCGCACGACGATAAGGGATATGGTTGGCGGCAGGATCGAGAACATCACGGCGGAGGTGGTCTCCAAAGCCGCCAACGAGGGCGACCTCCTGGCGCGCAGGTTGATCTGCGAGGCCGGCAGATATCTCGGCATCGGCATAGCGAACGCCGTGAACCTCTTCAGCCCCGAGATGGTGGTCATCGGCGGCGGCGTCTCGCGCGCAGGAGACCTCCTCTTCAACGAGATAAAGTGCGTTGTGAGGAAGCGGGCCTTCACGACCATGGTGAACCTTCCGGAGATCGTGCCGTCCTCCTTGGGCGAGGACGCGAGCAGCATCGGCGCAGCCGCACTGGTGCTCGAGAACATGCTTGAGACCGGCGAATTCGTGGACTGTACAAAGACTTCTGAGTGACCGCGGGTAAGTCCCGTGTTCTGACGGCCCGGTGTGGGAGGTGCTGAAGAAAGGGGGGATGCGCGGAGACTGCCCGGTGCGCAGCTGTGAATCCAACTTCAACTAGCGACAACAGCCCATTACCGTCCATGTTGTTCAACGTTGCTCAACTCCTTCCTCCGATCAAGGCTTCATGTCTTCTTGTGCTGCTTCGCTGCCCACACTTCACTGCCTACCTGGGAACGCCGACGGCCTTGGCACCGGCGAGAAGAAGAAGGCCTCGCGTTGCACACGCATTGTTCTGGCTCGGGGAACGGCATCGAGGTCGGCTGACAGGCAACCAACCCGATTCTGAAAGGAGAGTCAGGCCACTATGAGGAAAGCGGTGCGTATGGCTGTGTGCGTCGCTTTGTTTGCTTTGGTGTGCACGACGACTTGTTGCGTGGCGAACGCCGCTGCCAAGGTCCAGTTGACGTTCTGGAACATGCCGTTCGTGACCCAGGAGGTCTCTCCCGACTACGTCGCATGGTGGGAGAGCGCGGTGGAGAAGGCCCTCCCAGATGTGGTCGTCGACAAGTTCTACGGCCCCGGCTCATATCCGGAAATGCAAAAGAAATACGTGATCCAGGCAAAGACGGGCAAGCCGGACGTGATCGAGGGACTCGTCGAAGACATGCCCATTTATCTGAGCATGGGGCTTATAGCCGATCTTACTGATGAGTTCAACGCTTGGAACGAAAAGGCCAACTTCGTCAAGGGTGCCGTGGACGCCCTGACAGTAGATGGAGCCATTTACGGGATTCCTTACAACACTAATGCCCGCGTCCTACTCTACAGAAAAGACCTCTTCAAAGAATATGGTCTCGAGGTCCCGAAGACTTGGGACGACCTAGTGAAGACAGCTTCCGCCATTACAAGGAAATCCAACAAGAAGGTGTACGGGTTCACCTGCGTCACTGAGGTTGGCGAATCGCGGGGATTCCAGGAGTTCATCTCATGGTATTTCCAGGTGAGCAAGGGCCGACAGATCTTCGAGAAGGTCGGCGGTAAGTGGGTTTGCGTGGCTACGCCTGAGCAGTTCGAGAGGGTGTTGCAGCTCTACTATGATCTTCTGTTCTGCGACCCGGAGTTCCCAGCGATGGATCCCGCGCAGAGGGGTGCTGGGTGGATGCCTGAGGACAACGGGTACGTCGCGGGAAAGTGGGCGATGGTCCCGATGGGGCCGTGGATCTGGGGGCACCGTGCTGATAACGAGACCGCGCGCGCGATCCTAGAGGAGAAGACCGGCATAGCACCGCTGCCGATCCCCCCTGGAGGCATTCAGGCAACCTACATGGAAGTCAAACCTATCATGGTCAACGCACATTCAAAGGATCAGTCGAAGGCGTGGGAGCTTGTCAAGTTCATCACGTCGAGGGACGCTATGGCCGGTTGGGCGGCCAGCTCCGGGTTCATTCCCGCCCGCAAGGACGTGTCCGCTTTGGAGGAATTCAAGAGCAACTGGTGGCAACAAGGCTTCAGCGCGCAGCTGCCCACCGGCATCTGCCCCTCTCCGCTGAACTGGGCACCTGCGAAAGACGCTATATTCAAAGCCATCAATGCGGTCATCTACAAGACCATGTCGCCCAAGGAAGCTGCCAAGCGCCTGTGCGACGATCTTGCGAAAGTGGCCAGTGAGGGCCTGCTGTAGCCCGTCCACCGGACGTCAAGCGCGTGGACGAACGATTCTCTTGTCGCAGGCGTGCGACGAGACTCGGGGTTTGTGACGTCCGGAGAAGGGACCAGGAAGGGAAGGCGGGGTGTGACACAGGCACATGGTAGAGGGACGTTTGAGAGGCAAGACCGGCTACATTCTATGTGCGCCCGCTGTCGCCGTGCTCGGCGTGCTTGTGGCGCTCCCGCTCGTAAGCGGCGTGTGGCAGGCTTTCACCGACGCCAACCTATTGAGGCCGACCGTCCGCACGGTCGGCCTCGCGAATTTTGCCAAGATGGTGCTCGACCCCGTGTTTTGGGTCGCGCTACGACACTCTCTTGCGCTCACTGCCGTAGCGGTGATCCTCCAGCTCGCCCTCGGCACCATTTTAGCCTTGGCTCTAAAACAGAACGTGCCGGGCGTAGGTGTCTTCAGAAGCCTGGCCATGACAACCTGGGTGATCCCTGTAGTCGCCACGGTGGTCATGTTCAAGTTCATGACCCAGACGGGTTACGGATTCTTCAACATGGTTCTAGAGAGAATTGGGTTGGGTAGGTACGCGACGTACTGGTTCGGGGACATTCGCTGGGCGTTCCCGCTCGTGGTGTTCCTCCACCTGTGGAGGAACGTCCCATTCTACGGTGTCGCGCTGCTTGCTGCGATGCAGTCGATCCCAAAGGATCTCTATGAAGCAGCGCAGATAGATGGGGCCGATGCTTGGCAGCAGTTCTGGCACATCACCGTGCCGGGGATCAAGTACACGGCCATGGTGATGGTCACCATACATGTGATCTGGACGTTCAACAACTTCGATCTCGTTTACCTTGCGACCGGCGGAGGCCCGGTCGATGTGACTGAGGTGCTGCCCGTATACCTCTACAAGCAATGTTGGCACAACTTTTCCATGGGGTACGGCGCCGCGCTCGGGGTCGCGATGCTGGTCCTTCTAGCTACGTTTTTCTTGCTTTATACCAAGGTGACTGGGGAGAGGGAGATCTAGCGAGCTGGCCACGACTCCGCGCCGGTTTTGAGCGTGCAGGCCCTGTTCAGGGCTGCCGGCCTTTCCCTCCAGGGACGGCGCGCTTGCGGCGTGCCTCGTTCGAACGCCGAGGCCTTGGCTTGAAACCATTTGTCTCGCGTTGCAGATGCCGCCGCCGAGCGCTACAAAGACCCGGAGCTGTGGCCCTCCTAGGCAGCTGCGCAGCAAGTCGCCTGTCGACGCGTTGACCACCGGACGGTGAGGGGAGGGGCACGGATGAACGCGATTGAGAACAGCGGTCCGTCTAGCAAGGGGATGCAGGTGCTCCCCAACAGGCACTCGCGTACGAAGACGAGAAACAGGCTCAGGCAGGTCGTCCTCACTTACGCAGTACTCGTGGCGTTTTATTCCTTTTTCCTGGTTCCTATCGGCTGGATCATACTGACCTCATTCAAGAAGCCTGACGCAATCCTGCGTGGTTCCCTCGTTTGTGGTATCAAAGACCTCACCCTGTCCAACTACGTGAACATCCTCTCGGTGACGGATTTCCCTACCAACTTGTGGAACTCAGTCAAGATCGCCACGGGTGTGACAGCGATAACGCTGGTTCTGGCGACGCTCGGAGGCTATGGCCTGAGCCGGTACCGGTTGAAGGCACAAAACTACATCATTGCTGGGATCTTCGCGTCGCAGATGTTCCCGCCTGTGCTCATACTCATACCTCTGTACGCGTGGATGCTGAAACTCGCCATGGTGGATACGTACCCAGGCATCATCCTCGCCCAGCTCACGCTCACCTTGCCTTTCGGCGTGTGGATGGCCAAGGGATATCTTGACGGAATCCCGAAGGAAATCGATGAGGCTGCGGTCATAGATGGGTGCGGGACACTGAGAACGCTTGCTCAGATCATAGTTCCTACCGCCCTGCCAGGCATACTTGTGGTCGCGTTCTACGCATTCATCGTCTCGTGGGGAGACTTCCTCGTCGTGTCTGTGCTCACGCAGAGCAACGCAACGGCAACGATACCTTTCACTCTCTGGCGCATATCAGTGTCGTTGATAATCAAATGGGGCCAGGTCGCGGCCGCGACTACCCTCACGATACTTCCGACCATAGTGTTGTTCGCGTTCGTGCAGAGGTGGCTCGTGGAAGGGCTCACGGCCGGCGCGTCCAAGGGATGAGGCGATGGGCGCCTGGCCGGGCCAGGCGCGGGCCGCGCCGCCGCCGCAAAGTCGAGCTCTCCCCGGTTGAACGGTTGTCTAGTGCGCCCAGTTGCGCTACAATGCTTCCAGGAGGATGGTCAATGGGAGCGGCAACCGGGGGCATTCTGGAGGACCTCAACCCAGCCCAGCGACAGGCGGCCTGCCACATCGAGGGGCCGCTGCTCATATTAGCGGGCGCCGGGTCGGGCAAGACCCGTGTGCTCACCCATCGCATCGCCTACCTCATAGGCGAACAAGGCGTATTCCCTGACAGCATTCTTGCGGTGACCTTCACCAATAAAGCCGCGAACGAGATGCGCGAACGTGTGTCCCGGCTCGTGGGGCCGTGGAGCCGCAGCATCTGGGTGAGCACCTTCCATGCATTCTGCGCAAAGGTGCTGAAGCGCGATATCGACAAGCTGGGCATCCCTAGGAGCTTCACCATTTTCGATGAAGCGGACCAGAAGTCGGCCATGAAGCGCGCGCTCCGCGAGCTCGGCATAGACGAGACGAGGTTCCAGCCCGAAGGGGTGCTCGCCGCGGTGAGCACGGCCAAGAACGAGCTCGTGGGCCCGGATGAGTACAGGAAACGGGCGCGTGGGTTCTGGGAGGAGACGGTGGCCCGTGTGTACCCCGTGTACCAGCGGATCCTGCGTGAGAGCTCAGGCTTGGACTTCGACGACCTGCTCGTCGAAACGGTGAGGCTCTTCAAGGAACATCCGGCGGTTCTCGAACGATATCAGCAACAACTCAGGTACATCTTGGTCGATGAGTACCAGGACACGAACCATGCCCAGTACGAGCTGGTGAACATGCTTGCCGCACAGCACCGCAACATCTGCGTTTGCGGCGATCCCGACCAGTCCATCTATCGCTGGCGCGGGGCGGACATCAGGAACATCCTTGAGTTCGAACGGGATTACCCCGATGCCACGGTGATAAAGCTCGAGCAGAATTACAGGTCCACCCAGGTGATCCTGGATATAGCGAACCACGTGATCGCGAAGAACAAGGCGCGCAAAGAGAAAAACCTCTGGACCACCAACGGGCGGGGGCGCGAGGCTATCTACTATGAGGCATGGGACGAGCGGGACGAGGCCTCGTTTGTTGCGTCCGAGATAGGACAGGCTGTGCGCAAAGGCCGGCGTCCGGGAGATTTCGTGGTTCTCTATCGCACGAACGCCCAGTCCAGGGTGTTTGAGGACACGTTCTTGGGGATGGGCCTCCCTTACAAGGTCGTGGGCGGGTTGAAGTTCTACGAGAGGAAGGAGATCAAGGACATCCTTGCTTACTTGAAGCTTGTCCTGAATCCCGACGACCTTCTGAGCCTCTCAAGGGTGGTGAACGTCCCGAAGCGCGGGGTCGGCCAGGCTACCTTGGAGAAATACGTGGCCTACGCCAAGAAGGCCGGGATGCCGCTCGCCTTCGCGATGGGCGACCCTGCGGCGGAGGTGCCCGGTGTCGCTTCGAAGGCAAAGGCCGCTCTCTCCGAGTTCGCATCCCTCATCCGCGACCTCGCTGATGTCGCGGCGAGGTTACCTGTTTACGAGATCACGAAGAGAGTCATAGACGGCTCGGGGTACCTAGAGGCGTTGAAGGAGGAACGCACGGTCGAGGCCGATACGAGGGCCGAGAACGTCAAGGAACTCCTGTCCGTCACACGCGAGTTTGACGCGAGGGACAGCGAATCGAGAGGACTCGCTGGGTTCCTGGAGGAAGTCACCCTCGCGACCGACGTTGACCTTCTCGACGAGGAAGAGGAAGGGGTCACCCTCATGACCCTCCACGCCGCGAAGGGCCTGGAATTCCCGGTGGTCTTCCTCGTGGGCATGGAAGAGGGCCTCTTCCCCCACGCGCGGACTCTTGAGAGCGAAGAGGAGCTTGAGGAGGAGCGGCGGCTCTGTTACGTTGGGATAACGCGGGCCAAGGAGGCCCTGTATTTCACGCGCGCGAGGGAGCGCCTTCTGTACGGCGAGATCGTGATAAACGAGCCCTCCCGTTTTCTCGCTGACGTCCCGGAAGACCTGTGTCGCAACGTGACGAGGAGGCCGGGCTCAGCCTGGGGGCTCGCGAGAAGGGCGGTTTCCCGGCCAGGGCCGGACCTAGAGACAGAGGCGGGCCTGGGCGGAAACGCAGGCGTACGCCTTTCGGGCTCGACGCCTCGTCATCCCGGGTCAACCGGGTCGCCGCCGAGCGACGTGAGGCGGGCCGCCCGCGTCGACGGCTCACGGGCCGTTCTTTCTTATCATCCGGGGGACAAGGTGAAGCACGGCGAGTGGGGGCTTGGCACCGTGGTGAACGCGGAGGGCGAGGGCAGGAACGCCATAGTGACTGTGGCGTTCCCAGGCGTGGGCGTGAAGAGGCTGGCGGTCGCGTACGCGCCCCTCGAGCCTGCCCCTTAGGGTGACGGACTGGCGGACGCGATACCGCCCCGGTGGCGAGTGGGCCCTGCCCTGGGTGATCCTCGCTGATATCTGGGAGATGGTCGGGGCAGGATCGGAAGGTACGAAGGAGGCTGATGGGCGTGGCCGAGTCGGAGGACATCCGCGTGATCGAGGATAGGCTCCGGAAGCTGCGTGACGAGATCGAGTTCCATAATTACCGGTACTACGTGCTTGACGACCCAGTCATCTCCGACGCTGAGTACGACCGCCTGATGAACGAGCTCGTTCGGCTCGAGGCGGCACATCCCGAGCTCGTGACGCCTGACTCGCCGACTCAGCGCGTGGGGGCGGCGCCCGCCGCTGCCTTCGCGCCTGTCGTCCACAGGTCTCCCATGATGAGCCTGGCAAACGTGTACTCGGTCGAGGAGATTCGGGCGTTCGATGCCAGGGTGAGGAGGGCTCTCGATGGCGAGCCCGTCGAGTACGTGGCGGAGCTCAAGATCGACGGCCTCGCCGTGTCGTTGGTGTACGAGGACGGTAGGTTCGTCCGCGGCGCCACGCGTGGCGACGGCACCACAGGCGAGGATGTGACGCATAACCTCAAGACGATCCGCTCGATTCCCATGCGGCTTCGCCTGGACAAGCCCGTGAGCATGGACGTGCGCGGCGAGGTCTATATGGTCCGCCGCGAGTTCCAGAAGCTGAACGAGGAACGGCGGGCAGCGGGTGAGCCGCTCTTCGCGAACCCCCGCAACGCTGCGGCAGGGTCGCTCCGGCAGCTCGACCCGAAGGTCACGGCCGAGCGCCCGCTTGATATCTTTGTGTACGGCATCGGATATGTGATCGGCGCTGAGGACGCCGCTCCAGACACGCACTTCGAGGCGCTCAGCTTTCTGAAGAAGGCGGGGTTCCGAACAAATCCCAACACGCGTCTGTGCCGCACCGTCGACGAAGTGCTCGACTACTGCGCGCATTGGGGCGAGATGCGGGCCTCTCTTGACTACGAGATCGACGGCGTTGTGGTGAAGGTCAATTCCCTAGCGCAACAGGAAAGGTTGGGTGCGACGGCGCGAAGCCCGCGCTGGGCGGTGGCGTACAAATTCCCCGCACGGCAGGCCACCACGGTGGTGCGCGATATCATCGTGCAAGTGGGCCGGACGGGCACCCTGACCCCTGTTGCCGTTCTGGAACCAGTGGAGCTTGCCGGGTCCACGGTGAGCCGCGCGACCCTGCACAACGAGGACATGATCAGGGCGAAGGACATCCGAATCGGCGACACCGTTGTGGTTGAGAAGGGCGGGGATGTGATCCCTGAGGTCGTCAAGGCGGTGGCAGACAGGCGCACTGGTGCGGAACGCGAGTTCCGAATGCCCGAGAAATGTCCGGAGTGCGGCGCCGACGTGGTGAGGCTCGAAGGAGAGAGCGCCTATCGGTGCGTCGGCGGGATGGCGTGCCCCGCACAGGTCCGTGAGAGCATTCTCCACTTCGCCTCGCGCGACGCCATGGACATAGAGGGGATGGGCCCCTCGCTGGTGGCGCAGCTCATCGACGCCGGCCTCGTCAAAACGGTCGCGGACATCTACGACCTCAAGCTCGAAGACGTGGCGGCCCTTGAAAGAATGGGGAAGAAATCCGCGGAGAACTTGCTCAGCGCCATAGAGAAATCGAAGAGCTACCCGCTCCACCGGCTTGTGTTCGCCCTGGGCATCCGGCACGTGGGGGAGCGATCCGCCCGGGACCTCGCCGAGCACTTCGGCACGATGGATAGGCTTGCTTCTGCCACGTTCAGTGAGCTTACGGACGTGCGCGACGTTGGTCCGAAGGTCGCCGAGAGCGTCCTTGCGTTCTTCAGGGAGCCTAGGAACCGTGAGATCCTGCGTAGGCTTGCGGACGCCGGCGTCAACATGAAGGAGGCCGAGAAGGGCGTTTCCGCGGGGAAGAGCCCGCTCGCCGGCAAGACGGTCGTGCTCACGGGCGCCCTGGAGCGTTTCACGCGCAAGGAGGCCGAGGAGGCTGTGCTGGCGCGAGGCGGCAGGGTCTCCGGGAGCGTGAGCAGGAAGACAGACTATGTCGTGGTCGGCAGGGATCCTGGGTCCAAGTACGAGAAAGCCCGCGAGCTCGGAGTGACTGTTTTGGATGAACGTGAGTTCGAGAGACTGCTGGAGGGAGGATGACCACCAGCTTGGGCTTCGCAGGGCAGACTTACGGTTGGAAACGCCTCGCCCAGGCGGGGTTTTCGGGGGAGATGTCGATTGAGGATCACGATCGCCGATGTGGACCACGTAGCCATGCTCGCGCGTCTCGCCTTCTCGGCAGAGGAGAAGGCCGAAATGGCCGAGCAGCTCTCGAGAATCGTCGGGTACATAGAAAAGCTGAACGAGCTTGACACCGAGGACGTAAGCCCGACGGCCCATGCTGTGCCTCTTCGGAACGTGCTGCGGGACGACCGGGTTCGCCCGTCTCTTGACATCGCCGATGCGCTCGCGAACGCGCCGGACCGGGAAGGCGGCTACTTCAAAGTGCCGAGGATCCTCGAGTCTGAATAGCTGTGAGTATGCCGCCGAGAGTCCCGGCCACTTTTCGGCGGAGGGGTCTTGCCCAGGGTTACCGGTCTTGCCCTCCGGGGACGGCGCGCTCGCAGCGCGCCTCGTTCGAATTCGGCGCTTAAGACAGCCGAATTCTCCACGCCCCGTCGTGCAAGCCCCGGCAACCCTAGCACCGTCAAAAAGGGAGACGAAAACTTACGGCGCCATACTTGGATCCGAATAGACGCGCGGACACGACCCTGGGTCCGGCGCGTGAGAAGGGCGGATGGTTCGGGTTGGAAGTCTACGAGCTTACAGCACATGAACTTAGGGAGAAGATCGAGCGACGCGAGATCGGCGTGGAGGAGCTGGTCCGCTCCCTGCTCGATAGGATAGACCGGGTGGACACCGCCGTCCGCGCGTACCTGACTGTGGCACGGGAACGCGCGCTTGAGAGGGCGCGAGCAGCGGACGAGAGGCTTGCACGCGGGGAGCCCGCAAGGCCTCTGGAGGGGATTCCCGTAGCTCTCAAGGACAACATGTGCACGCGCGGGATCGAGACAACGTGCGCCTCGAGGATCCTCAAGGGATTCGTGCCGCCCTACGACGCTACCGTGGTGGAGCTCCTGGAAGGCGCGGGCGCGATAATCATTGGTAAGACCAACATGGACGAGTTCGCCATGGGATCCTCCACCGAGAACTCGGGCTTCTTCGCGACCCACAACCCGTGGGCCCTTGAAAGGGTCCCTGGCGGCTCAAGCGGCGGAAGCGCGGCGGCGGTCGCCGCAGACGAGGCCATCGTGGCCCTGGGCTCGGACACAGGCGGCTCTGTCCGGCAACCGAGTGCGCTCTGCGGAGTGGTGGGCCTGAAGCCCACGTACGGGCTGGTATCAAGGTATGGGCTCATCGCGTTCGCCTCGTCGCTCGACCAGATCGGGCCCATCACGAAGGATGTGCGCGACTGTGCCTTGGTGCTCGGTGTCATAGCGGGCCATGACCCGCGCGACTCCACGTCCGTGCCGGGAACGTCGGGCGACTACCTGGGAAGCCTGGTCCCGGACGTGCGCGGGATAAAGATAGGCGTTCCGAGAGAATACTTCGGTGACGGCATGGCCCCGGGGGTGAAGGCTGCCGTGGGCCAGGCTCTCAAGACGCTGCAAGAGATGGGGGCGATCCTGGCGGACGTGTCGCTTCCTCATTCCGAGTACGCGCTCGCGACATACTACATAGTCGCGCCTGCTGAGGCCAGCTCGAACCTGGCGCGTTACGACGGGGTCCGGTACGGCTACCGAGCCGAAGGGTGCCCTGACTGCGTGTCCATGATGACGCGGACCAGGAGCGAGGGGTTCGGAGCCGAGGTGAAGCGCAGGATCATGCTGGGCACATACACTCTGAGCGCCGGGTACTACGAGGCATACTATCTCAAGGCGCTCAAGGTGCGTACTCTCATCACCCGCGACTTCGACCGCGCGTTCGAGAAGTGCGACTGCCTGGTCTCGCCGACTTCGCCCACAGTGGCGTTCAGGTTCGGGGAGAGGACCAGTGACCCTCTCGCCATGTACCTATCAGACGTCTACACTGTAACCGCGAACCTCGCCGGCATACCAGCGGTGTCGGTCCCGTGCGGATTCGGTGAAGACGGAATGCCGGTGGGCCTTCAGATTCTCGGCAAACACTATGACGAGGCGACCGTGCTGCGCGTGGCGTACGCCTTCGAGCAGGCCACTTGGTTCCACAAGTCGAAGCCGTCCCTCCATGATCGGGGGAGCGGCGGGGCCGCGGCGCGCGCGACTGACGTCGGGGCGCGCGGCGCATCTTCGAGCGGCGCATGCTCGAGCGGCGGCATCGCGAGGGGCGCTGGCTCGGGGGACGTCCGGGGACGGCTCATTTCCAGGACGACCGGGGGTGTGGGGGATGTCTAGGGAGACAGAGGCTGGCACGAGACCCGTCGCGGATGTGTCGGACTTCGAGCCTGTGATCGGCCTCGAGGTCCACGTGGAGCTCCTGACGGATTCCAAGTTGTTCTGCGGGTGCTCCACTGCTTTCAATGCTCCCCCGAACGCCCACACATGTCCGGTGTGCCTGGGCCTTCCCGGGGTGCTGCCGGTGATCAACCGCAAGGCAGTGGAGCTGGCGATAAAGACCGCCCTCGCTCTGAACTGCGAGGTGGCAAGTTTCTCCAAGTTCGACCGCAAGAACTATTTTTATCCTGACCTACCAAAGAATTACCAGATATCTCAGTACGACCTCCCTCTGGCCAGCCGGGGGTACGTGGACATCGCCGTGGGCGGAGTCGCCCGCCGCGTGAGGATAAGGCGGGTTCACCTTGAGGAGGACGCCGGCAAGTCAGTCCACGAGAGTGGCACGATCACTGGGTCGAGTTTCTCGCTGGAGGACTATAACCGCACGGGGGTGCCGCTTCTCGAGATCGTGAGCGAGCCGGACATCAGATCGCCTGAGGAGGCGTACGCGTATCTTTCGATGTTGAAGAGCATCCTTCGCTACTTGGATGTGTCCGACTGCAAAATGGAGGAGGGCTCGCTTCGATGCGATGCGAACATCTCGGTGAAGCCCAAGGGGTCGCCGGCCCTCGGCACGCCCATCGAGCTCAAGAACCTGAACTCCTTCAGGGCGGTGGAGAAAGCCCTCGCGTACGAGTGTGCACGGCAGGCTGAGGCGCTCGCCCGCGGCGAGCGTATCGCGCGCGAGACGAGGCACTGGGATGAATCCCGCCAAATCACCGTCGCCATGAGGCACAAGGAGGAGGCGGACGACTACAGGTACTTCCCGGATCCGGACCTCGTTCCGCTCGAGATAGACGAGGCGTGGGTGGAGGAGCTGAGAGGCACTCTCCCCGAGCTTCCGGGGGCGCGTTTCGATAGGTTCACGCGGCAATACGGGCTCCCGGCCTACGATGCCGCGATCCTGACCGAATCGAGAGACCTCGCCGACTACTTCGAGGCGGCGGCTGCGGCATACGGCGCTGACCCGAAGGTCGTCAGCAACTGGATCATGGGCGAGCTTGCGAGGCTCATGAACGCGACCGGCACCGACATACGGCAGGTGAAGGTGAGTCCCGACTCGCTCGCAGCGATGTTGAAAATGATAGACGACGGGATAATCAGCGGGAAGATAGCGAAAACGATCTTCGAGGAGATGTTCGCCACGGGGAAGGGGCCCCGTCAGGTCGTGGAGGAAAAGGGCCTGGTGCAGATAGCTGACGAGGGGGAGCTTGCCGGGATCGTTGATGATGTCATAGCGGAGAATTCCGATGTTGCCAGCGAGATACGCGCGGGTAAGGACAGGGCCCTCGGCTTTCTCGTCGGCCAGGTGATGAAGAAGACACGCGGCCGCGCGAACCCACAGGCTGTGAACAAGCTGCTCCGGGAGCGGCTCGCGCCCGGGGAGCCGGGATAACAGGCGGAGCATGTGAGAAGGTAGATGCAGCGGAAACGCCGGACGATGCATGATGACGCAGGAGGACAGAAGCAGGAGGACGCAAAGTGCGCGAAGGATCACAAGACGGTTTCCGTTTCAAGGGATTCTGGGCGAGCCCGGTCCATCGGCAATTGGTTGCCGATGGATCGCTCGTTCTGACGACGCTCGTTTGGGGCGCCACATTCGTCGTGGTCAAGGACATGGTCGCCAGGGTCGACGCGATAGCCCTCGTGGCTGTGCGCTTTCTCATGGCTGCTGTCATCATCGGTGTGGCAGTCGCTCCCCGGTTCAGGCGCATGACGCTGAGGCTCGCGGGCGCGGGGGTATTGGTAGGCCTAGCATTGTTCGTCGGGTATGCCTTCCAAACCCTGGGCCTGGAGTACACCAGCGCGTCGAAGGCGGGGTTCATAACCGGTCTTTCGGTCGTGCTCGTCCCTATCCTGTCCACGTTGATCCTTAAGAAGCCGCCTGAGCCCGCCGCAATCGCAGGGGTCGGGTGCGCCGTCGTCGGCCTCGGGCTGCTCACCCTCGACCTCGGAGGTGGCCCCCTTTTCGAGGTCGGCGATCTCCTGGTCTTGGTCGGGGCCGTGGCGTTCGGGCTTCACATCGTCGCGGTGGGCAAGTTCGCCCCGCTCTTCGACGTGCCCTTGCTTGTGACGACGCAGCTCGCCACCGTGGCGGTCGCCGCCTTCGCGGTCGTGGCGGTCCGGACGCTTTGGTTAGGGCAGCACGTCGCGATGCCCGTCTCCATTCAAGACCTCGGCGGGGTCGCGTTTCTGGCAGTCTTCGGGACCGCGATGGCTTTCTTTGTCCAGAACGTCGCCCAGCGCTTCACCAGTCCCACCCATGTGGCCATCGTGTTCGCTACGGAGCCAGTGTTCGCTGGGATCTTTGGATGGCTCATCCTCGGGGAGCGTCTGACAGTAGCCCAACAAGCAGGCGCTGCACTCATCCTCGCGGGCATGCTTGCCTCCGAAGTGGGATTTCCGCGGAGGCGGCCGAGGCGAGAGCAAGGCGCAGAGGAGCCGCCGCAAGACCCCGAGCCCTAGGCGGGACTCCCACGCCGGGAAACTACGCGGACTTCTGGTAATATACTTATCTAGTCAGAGGCCGGAAGAGAGGTGCAGAGGATGGCTATGGAGTCTAGATCGGAGGGGTCAAAGCCGCGGCGTATGGCGAGAAACTCTCTTGCAGTCGCGGTCGTGCTGGTCGTGACGGCGGTCATGGCTTTCGCGGGCTTCGCAGGCCTTGTGTTTGCCGAAGAGAAGCGCACGGGCAGCATCGTTGTGTTCGGTGGCCCCATCCACGTGCGGCCGGACGAGGTTGTTGAGGGTGATGTGGTTTCTCTGGGGAACAGCATTACCGTTGACGGGCGAGTGACCGGAGACGCCGTGTCCGTAGGGTCCACCGTCGAGGTGAACGGGGAGGTCGAGGGCGATGTGGTGTCCGTGGGATCCACGGTTTTCCTCGGCGGCGGCGCCCGGGTCGGCGGGAATGTTACGAGCATAGGTGGGTCGGTTGAGAGGTGTCCCGGCGCCGTGGTGGGTGGGACCATCAACGAGCGGGGAAGGCCTTTCCGCTTCGATTTCCGTGGCGTGCCTCGGCCGAGGGCATGGGGCTGGTGGTATATGCCTCGCGCGTACTTCGGCCTGATGTGGTTCGCGCGGCTCGTGGGCGCCCTCGTGCTCGCCCTCGTGGTGGTGGCGTTGTGGCCCAATCATTCGGCTGCGGTTGGGGCGGCCATCGAAACGAGGCTCGGGCGGGTGGCGCTCGTGGGTCTGGTGGCGTGGCTGTTGTTCGTGCCAGGCATGATACTCCTGGCGGTCACGCTCATAGGCATACCTTTGGTGCCGGTGTGGATCCTGTTTTACGTCGTCAGTGGAATCTTCGGACATGCGGCTATCTCGGTCGTTGTGGGTGACAAGGTCGGGCGTCTCGCGAACGCGCGCATGTCGATCCTAGTCAAGGTCCTTGTCGGAGCGCTTGTCCTGGGAGCACTGGGGCTTATCCCAGTGCTTGGGGTGATCGTGGGCCTGGCTGTGGCTATCATCGGAGTCGGCGCAGTCCTGGACACTAGGTTCGGGACCAACAGGCCGTGGCTCCCACCGCGGCAGCCCCAACCGCAGCCTCAACCTCAACCGCAACCAGGGCCGGGGCCGCAACCAGGGCCGGAGCCACAGCCAGAGCCGGCTGTCCATCCCCTGCCTCAGCCGCACGATGACACGGAGCCGGGTACGCGGACTGCGGAGGAGCCCGCGCCGCCGCCGGCGGCAGGCGCTGGGCCAGTAGACCCGCGGCAAGAGGGATAGGCGGGCGAACGGGGCCCGAAACTGGAGGGGCGGGCGCGGGCTCAGCCTCAGTGCACCCCGGGGATGGTGAACGTGAACGCAGCGCCGCGGCCTGGTTCGCTGTCAACCCATATGCGGCCGCCGTGGGCCTCTACAATTCCCTTGGCTATGGCAAGCCCCAAGCCTGAGCCGCCGGTCGAGCGGTCCCGAGCCTCGTCTGTCCGGTAGAACCTGTCGAACACGTGGGGGATGTCCTTCTCCGCTATCCCCGCGCCGGTGTCGCGAACGGACACGGCAACGCCGCCGTCGTCGTGCCGACGGACCGAGACCGCCACAAGGCCTCCGTCTGGCGTGTGGCGCATGGCGTTGGCAAGCAGGTTCACGAGCACCTGGGCTATCCGGTCGGGGTCAGCTTGAACTGGCGGAGTGTCGGGCTCGACGGTCGTCTGCAGCCGGATGTGGCGCGACTCGGCTTCCGGGCCGAAGACGGCCGTCACTCGCGAGGCAACTTCGCCGATCCGCGTGGGCACGAGATGGAGTGGGAAGCCTCCCGACTGCATGCGTCCCAGGTTAAGGAGGTCCTCCACGATGCGGGAGAGCCGGATCACCTCATCGTGGAGGGACACGAGCATCTCGTGGGTCGGCTGGGCTATGCCGTCTTGCAGGGACTCAAGATTCCCTCGCAGGACCGCAAGCGGGGTACGGAGCTCGTGAGCTATGTCCGCCATGAGCTTCTGGCGGGCGTCTTCGCTTTCCATCAGGCTCTCTTGCATAAGATTGAACGCGCGGGCCACGTCCCCGATCTCGCCGTCGGACTCAGGCTCGACCTTCGTGCTGAAATCGCGGCGGGCAATGCGGCGCGCGGCGCGTCCAAGCTCGACGAGGGGTGCGGATATCTGCCGCGAGAATGTCGACGCGAGGGCAGCGCCGAGGAGCGCCGCGAGCACAGCTCCGAGCATGGTGGAGACCGTCACACGACGCAGGAATTCCGCCTCCAGCGTCACGAGCCCCTTCTGGAAGGGCGTCTCGAGCGCCACAATGCCTACCTGCTCGCCGTCTACGACCACGGGAAGCGAGAATCTGGCGGAGCTTTCCTCGAGGAACGTGCCGACTGCCGTTCCCTCTGAGTCAGCTACGACCCTGCCGGTTTCGTCGGCAAGGATCACCCGTTCGCCTCTGGCCCCAGCCGGGAGGATGTTGGCCCACGGCCTGCCCAGTCCCCTGCCGCGTGCTTGGCCGGGCGGTGCCGTCGCCGCCGGGGGCACCAAGACGCCCACGCCCGACCAAGAACCCTGCTGGGCGTAATATGCGGCGAAAAGGTCGCGCCATTGTTCTGCGCGGGCTTCCGTGGCACCACGCACGTACCAATCGAACACGGAGCGCGTTGCAGTGTTGGCCACGACCGCCGTGAGAAGCGCTCCACACACTGCCACTATCGCGAACGCTATGGAGATCTTTCGCCCGATGGTCATCGACCGTTATCCTCTTTTCCCGGCCACATTCTCTCCTCTGCGCCCTCCAATGGCTCACAACCTGTGTGATGGGCCATGTGCACTCGGGCCTGACCAGGCGCAGCGGCTCGCGGCTTTCGGGGCTCAAGGTCGGGACTGGTCCCTGGAATCGGCGAGCTTATAGCCAAGGCCGTACACTGTTACAAGCCGTTTGGGATTCGATGGGTCCTCTTCGATCTTCTTGCGCAGGTTGCTCACGTGCGTGTCGATTGACCGTTCGTACCCGGCATAGGCTTCCCCGAGGGCGGCGTTCACGAGCTGAAGGCGGCTTGCGACCTTGCCCGGTCGCTCCGCTAGGAAGCTCAGGATCGCGAACTCCGTCGGCGTAAGGGTCACTGCACGCCCTGCAACGGAGACCTCGTGGCGATCAGTGTCCACGATTATGTCGCCTACTTCAAGAACAGGGCTTCCCTCGTCTTCGGCGTCCTTGCCGGCCCTTCTGAGGACCGCCCGCACTCTCGCGGCAAGCTCCCGCAGGCTGAACGGCTTTGTGACGTAGTCGTCCGCTCCGAGCTCGAGCCCCACGACACGGTCGACTTCCTCTGATTTCGCCGTGAGCATGATGATTGGCACGTCGCTCTCGGACCTGATTTCGCGGCAGACGTCGAGCCCGCTTTTTCCGGGAAGCATGAGGTCGAGGACAATGAGGTCGGGACGGGTTCTGCGAAAAACGTCGAGGCCCGCCAGTCCATCGGCCGCCCAGTCGACCCGGTATCCCTGCGCCTCCAGGTAGTCCTTGACCATATTGCCTATGGCGGCTTCGTCGTCTATCACAAGGATCCGTGGCTTATCCAAAGCCATTCCACCTCCGCGACGCTGGGTCTTGACGCGCCATCCGCGCGCCGGCCGCGCCCACTCGCGGCATCGCCGGGACGGCCGGCCCATGCCGGGGCCGGCCACTCACGGGACAGGGCGCCGCCTCCGGGGCGAAGCTGTCTCCGTTATCGCCAGGAGTTCGCGCTGCTTTGCGGCGCGGGACCCTGCCTATATGGCATGGCGCCATACCTGGACCAAACTAATTGTGCCCGATCGCGGTGAAAGTTGCAAGGGAAGGCCAGATGGCCTTCCCTTGCGATGAGGTGAGCCCTTAGGAGATCATGCCGCGTGCTTGCGGTCTCAGGCTCCGGTGTTCTGACTGCCAGCCTGGGTCCCATCCTGGTTCTGCTTTTGCTGCCAGACCGGACAACCCGACCGTCCGCGGCCGAGGCCGAAGCCCATCCCGAGGCCGGATGACCTAGTTCCCTGCGTTGTTCCCTGCATCGCGCCCTGATGGCGGCCGACGCGCGCCCCGGCACGCGCACCTGCGGACTGCTGCCGCCCGTGCGGCCCTGCCGTGCCCGCTGCAGGACCGCGGCCTGCGCGGATGCCGTCTCCCTGGGGGCCGACCGCTGTCCGGGTTATCGCGGCTTTGAGGTTGGCTTCCACGTTCGCGAGGACCCTGTCAGCCTGGGCTTGAGTCATATTGCCGCTAGCCACGAGGCTCTCAACGGACGACTTGACCTCGGCCACGAGGGCTGCTAGAAGATCGGCTTCACTCGTGCCCTTCTCCTGCGCGATCTCGGCGAAGGACTTGCCTGCCTGTCGCTGTGCGATGACGTCTTCGACGCTCATCTTCAGGATATTTGCGACCCTCGTCACGAGGGGGCCGGACCACCCCATTCTCTGACGGCCTCCAAATTGCGGGTTCACTGGTGTGGACGGCGCTATGCCGTTCACCGCCGGCTGCTCTGTGGATGTCGCGGCCTCCTGTGCAAAGGCCGCGCCTGCGACCCCGGTCAACGCCATCGCGATGGCGAGCGCGCCTGCAATGACCGCGTTGTGTATTCTTGATCTGAGCATTATCCGGCACCTCCTTTCAAGTCCATTGTAGCTTGTTCGTTTGAAGAACCTGCCAACCATCTGTCAAGATTCTCTTAAGAATCGGGCCTGCAGGACAATCGGGGGACGCGTCAAATACAATAGAGCCGAGGCCGGACGGGAAAGGACGTGTGAGTCTGCGATGGCAGGAATAGAGCGCGAGGGGGACGGCTCGAGGCCCGTCACGGAAGTAGAAGTACCCGACCACGTGTTTCGAGAGTACGATATCCGTGGCGTCGTGGGACGCGACCTCTCGAGCGCATTCGTATATTGGCTGGGACGCGCGCTAGGAACGTTCTACCGGCGCCACGGGGTCAGGTCGGTCTCGCTTGGCCGTGACGCCCGGTTGAGTTCGCCCGCTTTCAGGGACGAGATGTCGGCCGGCCTGATGGAGAGCGGCATGGATGTGATAGACATCGGCCTTGTGCCGACGCCCGTCCTGTACTTCTCCCTTTTCAACCTCGATGTGGGCGGGGGCGTCATGATAACGGGGAGCCACAATCCGCCTGACGAGAACGGGTTCAAGGTTTGCCTGGGCAAGACGACCATATACGGCGAGGCCATCCAGGACGTGAGGAGAATCATGGTCGCCCGCGACTTTGCGATAGGCAACGGAACCTGCCGGTTCGTGTCGGTCAACGAGGCATACGTCCGGGCCGTCTCCGGAGGGATCGTGCGCGAGGGCGGCGCGAGGCGCAGTGTAAAGGCCGTGGTCGACGCTGGAAACGGGACGGGGAACACCGTGGCGCTTGACGTCTACAGATCCCTCGGCCACGAGGTGGTCGGGCTTTACTCGGAGCCTGATGGCAGGTTTCCCAACCATCATCCCGATCCTACGATCCCTGCGAACCTCGAGGCGCTTGCAAGCGAGGTGAAAAGGAGCGGGTCCGAGGTGGGCATCGCCTTCGACGGCGACGCCGACAGAATCGGCGTGGTCGCTTCAGACGGCACCATCCTGTGGGGCGATCAGCTCCTCATCCTGTTCGCCAGAGACATCCTCGCGAGGCATCCCGGGGCGAAGATCATAGGTGAGGTGAAGTGCTCGGAGGCGCTTTTCGAGGAGATTAGGAAGGCGGGGGGCGTCCCGATCATGTGGAAGGTCGGTCACTCGCTCATAAAGGCGAAGCTCAAGGAGGACGGGGCGCTTCTGGCGGGCGAGATGAGCGGACATCTCTTCTTCGCTGACAAGTACTACGGGTTCGACGACGCGGTGTACGCCGGGGCACGGCTCCTCGACCTCTTGTCGCGGTCGCGCGGCGGTCTCGACGAGCTGGTCAGGACCTTGCCAAGGATGTATAACACGCCCGAGATCCGCGTGGACTGCCCCGAAGGGTGTAAGCGTGCTGTTGTCGAGCATGTGGCGACCGAGTTCAGCCGCACTTGCGAGGTAAACCGAGTCGATGGGGCGCGAATCCGGTTTGCGCACGGGTGGGCACTTGTGAGGGCGTCCAACACCCAGCCCGTCATCGTCCTAAGGTTCGAGGCGACGAGTCCCGAGGAGCTGGAAGGCATGAAGGAGGCCGTGCTTCGCGAGGTGCGGGCCGCCATGCGCGGGTGCGTCACCTCACTATCTTGAAGAGCCAGAAGACGGTGTTCTTGTCCCATCCGAGGTCCCACGGGACGTGGTAGCGGTCCGCGGTATGCGTGTTGACAAGGGGATATCCCGAAGGATCTCTGGCCGTGATGACGGCGAAGTGCTGGATCTCGCCTTTCTCTTCGTAGGCGATGATGTCGCCAGGCTCGAGCAAGGCCAGTGCCCCCCTCGGGAAGCGCGCGGTGGGGGCCTGGACCTCGCGGAACGAGCCTCGGGCAAGGAGGCGCGCCATGCCGCTTTCGGTGAGGTGGGCGGCGAGAGCATCGGTCTCCACCCAGGCCTTGCTGCCGCCTCTTGAGGACGCGTAGTCATAGTACCACACCGAGTCGTGTGGGATCCCGCCAGCCTTGCTGTCGCCGAGCACCTGTGACACGAAGTTTGTGCAGTCTCCGCCCATGTCGGTGTAATCGAGGTACAGAGGATTGTACCCGGACTCAGCGCCCGGCGAGACCTTTACCCCGCAGTACCTGTCCGCGTACGCAACGGCTCGCTTACGGTTGTACGCCCCTGTCCCCGAGACCCGGCGCTGCGACGGCGCGGCTGCAGCTGCCTCGTACCCCTGGCTTTCCAGGGCGCCCTGGGGCGGATACACGAATTCCACGGAGTCTGCCGGTTCGAGCGAGGCCGCGGGGGCGACTTCCGGGACGAGGGTATCCTCGCCGAGAGGGTCAGTGTACTCGTCGGAGCGCACGAGCCAAGCGCCCGCCTTGCGGACGAGCGTGACATTGTGGCGCGTCCTGATCCCGAATACGTTGTCGGCCACTGCCGGACGGGAAGACGGCCTGTAGCGGACGTTGAGGCTCTGCCACACCACGGCGTTCGCTGTGTCGCGACCGAGCGCTACTGATTTGACCTGGAGATGGGCATCAGCCGCTGTGATCGCGACGCCGCGCTTCGACGCCCACGCCTGAACATACCGGAGCTTCCGAGCTTCGTGCTGAAGGGCCTTGCGGGCGCTCGCGGCGCCGCCGGTTTCGTAGTATCGCTCGATGAGCGAGAGGTCTCCCCGGACAAGGGCCGCCGCGCGTGCATCGAAGATATCCTCGAGCGCTGATACGACGGCTCTTGCTGCGGGGGTTCGAGGCGGGACGGCCTGGCCGGGCCATGCGCCGGAGCCGAGCCGAGCGAGCCCGGCGCCAGCCACGGCGGCCACGACGAGCAATGCTGCAATGAAGGCCCGTGTTCTTGCGCCCCTGGGCTTTTTCGGGTCACGTCTGTCTGGGGTGGCTTTCACTTTCCATCTCCGTCCTCTCGCATGCCGCTTGGCTCCTGTCTTGGCTCCTATATAGTCTCACCCGCGGGAAGTAGAATGATGATAGGCGGAAACGAGCACGCTTGGGGCGCGGGCGCCCGCCGACTTGGTGGCTAACATCTGTTGCGTCAGGCTGCAACAGGTGTTACAATACCGTTGAAGCGTTCGATGCTGGGACGCAAGTACATTGATACCTCGAGAGGCACTAAGAGGTTGATGAGGCACGCCACGAGCTGGTAGGTGGTCGCGCTGTGTCGCAGACGGGCTTTGATGCACGGGCCCGGTGGGGGCGGCTGCCGGAGGTCGGTCCCGAACCCGGAGAAGTGTCTAGAGAGCCGCGGGACCTCGGGTGCGAGATTGGTGCGCAACCCGGGCTTGCGGCCTCCCAAGGAGCTGCATCCGCCCATGGTGCCGAGGCCGCCGGGGCTGAGGAAGACCGGGCCGAGGCGAGGGCGGGGAGGACGGGGTGGCTTGTCCTGGTGTACCGCCCGCCGGTGGAGCCTTCCACTGCGAGGGTCAGGGCGTGGCGCCGGGTTCGCGAGCTGGGCGGCCTATACATTCAACAGGCGGTGGCCGTCTTCCCGGCGAGGTCCGAGACTGAGCGCGCGGTGCTGCGCCTGTCGAGAGAGATGAGGGAGACGGGCGTCGAGTCATTCGTGTTCCGCGCGGAGACAGGGTCCTACGAGGAGGCCGAGCTCGTCGCGAGGTTCCGCGCCCAGAGCGACCAGGAATACCGCGAGATCCTCGAGCAGTGTACGGGCCTTTTGGGCGAGCTTGACACGGAAACCAGGAAAGGAAAGTTCACATTTGCCGAGATCGAGGAGAACGAGGGCGATCTGGCCTATATAGAACGATGGGTGGAGAGGGCCCTGGGCCGCGACTTCTTCGGGGGCACGCTCCAAGACGAGGTGCTTCGGAAAATCGCCGAGTGCAGGGCCCGCATGGAGGAGTTCGAGCAAGAGGTCTTCCGCCGCCATACCGGCGAGCAGTGAGCCTTCAGGGGAGATGTGTGGCGTGTTCAATGTGATCATCCTTGGCTTGGTGAGTCTGCTCACGGACATCAGCACTGAAATGGTCTACCCTCTCCTGCCCCTTTTCCTTACAACACGGCTGGGCGCGACGCCTGCCGTGGTCGGGCTCATCGAGGGCATAGCGGAAAGCTTGGCGAGCTTGTTGAAGGTCTTCTCGGGATATCTCGCCGACCTTTTCGGGCGGAAGAAGCCCCTCGCGATCTTGGGATACGGCTCGTCCACCGCGGGGAAGGTCGTCCTGTATGTCGCGCGTTCGTGGCCAGCGGTGCTGGTTGCCAGGGTCATTGACAGGCTCGGCAAGGGCATTCGCACAGCGCCGCGCGATGCCCTGATCGCTGACTCGTCTACTCCCGAGACGCGGGGACGGGCATACGGATTGCACAGGGCCCTGGACACCCTGGGGGCGGCGGCAGGGGTGCTGCTTGCGTACTATTTCGTTGTGGCGTACAAGGGGGATTACGCTCGCGTATTCCTGTGGGCCATGGTGCCTGCCTTCATGGGGGTGGCGGTCCTCTTCCTCGCGCGTGAGACCAGAGTGGACGCGGATGAGACGGCAGCGTCCGCCGAGGACTCCTGCACCGGTAGCAGCGCAGCCAGAGCCGACGGTCGCACGAGAGGCGAAGGCGGGACCGAATGTCGCCCGGTCCCCGCGGCCAGGCGACGGAAGTCGCTGCCTTTCCAGTGGTCGAAGCTGGATCGCCGCCTGCGCGGATTCCTCATCGTGGTGTTCCTCTTTGCCCTCGGCAACTCATCCAACCAATTCCTCATCCTTCGTGCGGGCGACCTCGGCTTTGGTCCCGAGAAGGTGCTCCTCGTGTATTTCCTCTACAATGTGGTCTATTCGGTGTTGTCCTACCCGGCCGGGCACCTTTCGGACAGAGTGGGCCGGAAGACGCTTCTTGTCGCGGGCTACGCCATGTACGGCCTCGTGTATCTGGGCTTCGCGTTTGCGAGGGCGCCGTGGCACGTGTGGGCGCTCTTCTCCGTTTACGGCGCGTACATCGCGCTTACTGAAGGGATTGAGAAGGCGCTTGTGGCGGACATCGCTCCGGTGCAGCTGAGGGCCACCACCATCGGCCTTCACGCGACCTTGGTCGGGGTGGGCCTCCTCCCGGCCTCGCTCCTCGCAGGATTCCTCTGGAACCTCTTCGGCCCTCAAGCGACGTTCCTCTTCGGTGGCATGATGGGCCTGCTCGCTGCCGTCGGCATCTGGGTTGTCGTCTAGGTGCGGCGTCATGGGTTTTCACCTCGTCTCTTGACCGCGAGCGCGCCGTCCCCTTTTTTCTCTGTCTCTTCTTCGCCCTTGACAGCGCGGCGACCGTCATATACACTGAGAGTAGTGTTTCGTAAACGAACCACGTAATCTCAATCAGGAATACTAGAGAACTGCAGAATCGCCGGAGGTATGGAACGCGGTGGACCCCCTCACGGCTCTAACATCCCTTGGGTTTACTGAATACGAGGCCAAAACCTACCTCGCCCTCCTGCGGTCGAACCCAGCGACCGGGTACCAGATCAGCAAAGAAGCAGGCATCCCGCGGTCGATGGTGTACGAGGCGCTGGGCAGGCTCGTCAACAGAGGCGCGGTGCTCACGCTGCAGCAGGGCGACACCACACGGTATGCACCCGTTCCCGTGAACGCCCTTCTGGACAACATGCGCCACAAGTACGAGGACGCCATCGACGTCGCGCACGAGACCCTCGCCCACTACGAGACGCTGGTCCCACTCGACCAGGCATGGAACATCGAGGGGCGAGACGCAATCCTGAGCAAGGCGAGGGACATGATAGGTGGTGCGAGGGAAGAGCTCCTGCTCGCAGCGAGCGACCGGACGCTCGTGGATGTGATGCCGCAGCTCCAGGAGGCGCACGAGAGGGGTGTGCGCGTCCGCGTGCTCGTTTCGGGCGATGCCGAGCTCGGGTTCGGACAGGTCGTCAGGCACCCACAGGCGGAGAGCGTTTTCCAGCAACTAGGCCAGAGCATAGTGGTTGTGGCCGATGGCGCCCAGGCCCTGGTCGGCGGCACGGGTGCGGAGGATACGGCGGTCTGGACAGGCAATAGGCACCTGGTGTTCATCGCGAGGCAGTACATCTGGCAGGAGATGTTCACGCAGCGTGCATCAGAGAGGCTCGGCAGGGACCTTTGGGCTGTGTTGACCCCAGAGGAGCGCAAGGCGATCTTCGGTGAGTGACGCGCCCGACTATCTTGGGAGGAGCGATGACCATGGCGACGCAGACTCTTGAGGCTTACTTCGGCCCGTTTCAGGGGCTTTCCGATGGCGAGGTGGAGGAGCGGCTTCGCAAGTACGGGCCGAATGCCTTGCCATCGCGTAAGGGCCCGTCGCGGCTCGCCATCTTTCTGTCGCAGTTCACGAGCCCACTCGTATACGTGATCCTTGGAGCTGGGCTCGTGTCCTTGCTGTTGAAGGAATACAACGACTTTCTGATCATCATGGCAGTGGTGATCTTTGATGCCGTGCTTGGGTTCGTTCAGGAATACCAGGCCAGGCAAACGTATGAAAGCCTCCGCAAGCTCGTAAAACCCACTGCAACCGTGGTGAGGGCGGGAGAGCGCCGAGAGGTGGAGGTCCGCGAGATCGTCCCAGGGGACATAGTCATCCTCACTGCGGGTGACAGGGTGCCTGCAGACGGCGCCGTGCTCGAGAGCGTGAAGATGTCTGTGAACGAGGCCATCCTGACCGGCGAAAGCGAGCCCGTCTTCAAGGCGGAGGAGCCGGGCCGAAACCAGGTGTACATGGGCACTACGGTGCTCTCGGGCCGGGGCATCATGGAGGTCACCCGCACGGGCAAGGACACAGAACTGGGTAGGATCGCCACGAGCCTTTCCGAGAGCGAGGAACGCGAGACTCCGCTGCAGGTCAGGCTGGCTGCATTCAGCCGCACGCTCACGCGGCTCGTCATCGGCGTCACCGTGGCGCTCTTCCTCATCGGCGTTGCCACGGGCAAACCTGTCTTGGAAATGGTGCGCGTGGCCATCATCCTGGCCATCGCAGCCATTCCCGAAGGGCTTCTCATCGCCGTGACGGTCATCCTCGTCATCGGCATGCGCCGGATTCTGAAGCGCAACGGCCTTGTGAAAAAGCTTCTTGCCGTTGAGACTCTCGGTTCGGTCACGACGATATGCACTGACAAGACGGGAACACTCACCAAGGGCGTGATGTCGGTTACTCGCACGGAGTTCGACATGCCTGAGCGTGCCGTGCAGGCCCTGGTATTGTGCAACAACCTAGAGGATTCGCTCGAGGTTGCTCTGTGGGAGTTCGCGCGCGAGAACGGCATCAAAGATCCGGAAGCCTTCGCAAGGCAGGCGGAGCGCGTCGACGAGGAGCCCTTCTCGAGCGAGACCAAGTACATGCGTGTGGTGAGCCTGGTCGAAGGGAAGCGCGTGGTCTTCGTGAAGGGGGCGCCAGAGGTCGTGGCGGCTATGTGCGACCTTTCGGACGCGCGCAAGGAGGAGATCGCCCGGGTGGTGGAGTCATGGGCCGACCAAGGTCTCAAGGTGCTCGGCATCGCCGTCAAGGAGGACGACGAGGAAGACGAGGCTCGGGAGACCGCGGACGCGGGATGCAGGGGATACGCCTGGGCCGGGCTCGTGGGTATCGAGGACCCGATCCGGGATGAGGTGGTGGAGGCCGTCAAGACTTGCCGCGATGCCGGCATCAAGGTCAAGATCGTTACCGGCGACTACGAGCGCACGGCCCTCCACGTCGCGAGGCGGCTGGGCCTGGACGTCCCTCCCGGCGGGGTCGTGGACGGGAAAGCCCTCGACGCCATGAGCGCGAGCGACCTCGCCTCGCGCGTGCGGGACATCGTGGTCTTCGCGCGCATATCGCCGCACCAAAAGCTCAGGATAGTGTCGGCTCTGCAGGACGCTGGCGAGGTCGTCGCCATGGTGGGTGACGGCGTGAACGATGCCCCGGCGTTGAAGAAGTCCGACATCGGAGTAGTCGTAGGCGGGGCGACCGACGTGGCGAAAGAGACGGCCGACCTGGTCCTGCTTGACAGCAACTTCAAGACCATCGTGGCCGCGGTCGAAGAGGGTCGCGTGGTGTTCGACAACATCAAGAAGGTCGTGTCGTATACGCTATCCAACTCGTTTGCGGAGATACTGCTCATCTTCGGCGCGATGATCATGCGATGGGCTGCGCCTCTCGTGGTTGCTCAGATCCTCTGGATACACCTGATCTGTGACGGCCCCGTGGATATAGTGCTCGGGTTCGAGCCCGCGGAGAAGGGCATCATGCGCGAGAAGCCCAAGCCGCTTTCCGAGCCGATCCTCGGCAGGCTCGGCATCGGTCTCATAGCCGCCATAAGCATAACAGCCGCGGTGGGGTGTCTCGCCATGTTCGGTCACTACTGGCTGGTCCATCACGACCTCACGCTCGCGCGCACCCTGTCCTTTGCGACGCTCGCGATCATATCGCTCGTGTACGTATTCGCGTACCGGAGCATGCGGAGGAGCATCTTCCACACAGGTCACCTTCTCGCAAACAGGCCGCTTCTCGTCTCGGTGGCCGGCGGCTTTGCGTTGGCCATCGGCGCGGTGGCCGTGCCGGCGGTGCGCAGGGTTCTTGGGGTCGTGCCGCTTTCAGCGGGGGAATGGCTCATGGTGTTCGGCCTGGCTATAGCGCTGCTCGTCATCGTGGAAATAGGGAAGTTCATCGCGCTCGCGTCCGGGAGCGCAACGCCCGCGGCCGAGCGCGGCGACTAAGCATGGACGCACGCGGAGACGCCGCGCCGTGGTGTGAAACGGGCCCGCGTGCGCGCGGGCCCGTTCGTTCGAGTTTTATCCCAAAGATCCCCGGGACGCCCGGCGGTGTGCGGGGTCACCGCCCCTCGGAAGAGGCCGCTACCTGCTTCGACGCGGCGACCGGAACGTAGAGTCGTGCGTAATACTCCTCGAGCATTCGGTGGGAGGAGAACCTCTCGGTTGTAGAGGCTATGCTTGCCTTCATCATCTCAACCCACTTCGCCCGATTCTCATAGTACGTCGGCAGGACCTCCCCGAGCAGCACCCTGTAGAGGGCATCGAGGTCATGGTCATCCTGCCCAGGACCTTCGTATCCATCGCCGAACTGCCAGCCGTTGCGCCCGTGGTCGCACGCCTCCGGCCACCACCCGTCCAGGACGCTCAGGTTGAGGACGCCGTTCATGGCGGCCTTCATCCCGGAGGTGCCGCTCGCCTCGAGCGGCCTCGCGGGGTTGTTGAGCCACACGTCGCACCCGCGGGTGAGGAGGCGCCCCACCTTCATGTCGTAGTCCGGCACGAACACCACGCTCTCCGGGTATCGCTTCGCCATGCGCACGAGGTTCGCGACGATATCCTTGCCCACGTCATCAAGGGGGTGACCTTTACCGGAGAACACAAGCTGTAGCCTGCCGCTCCTGAGGTAGGGGTCGATCACCTCCGGCCGCCGGAATATGAGGTCGCTGCGCTTATACGGCGCCGCACGCCTCGCAAATCCCACTAGGATGTTCTCCTGCTTCAAGGAGACGCCGGATCTCGCCTTGATCTCCTCCAGCAACGCGGCCTTCGCGCGTTGGTGAACCGCCCACAGGTCTCCGCCCGATTCGAACGCCTCGCGGACCGCCTCATCCTGCCACGTGCCGGGATGGACCCCGTTTGTCACAGCCACGATGGGCGATCTCTCCGCGACGTCCTGCCACATCCTGTTAGCGGTCTCGCAGTGCAGCTCGGCTACAGCGTTTGAGATGCGCGAGAGCCGCAACCCCGCCACGGTCATGTTGAAGGGGTCCCCCCCGATCCTCGCCATCTGCTCTTTTGATAGCCCGTTGTAAGCCCCCATGTAGCGCAGGAGCTCGTGCCCGTGGGATTCGTTGCCCTCCCTCACGGGCGTGTGAGTCGTGAAGACCACCTCCCGCCGCGTCGCGGCGAGCGCCTGGTCGAAGCTCATCCCGCGGGACATCTTCTCACGGATGAGCTCGATACCTGCGAAGACGGGGTGTCCGTCGTTGAAGTGGTACACGTCCACGTCTATGCCAAGAGCCCGGAGGGCCCTAACCCCGCCTATTCCAAGGACCATCTCTTGAGCGACGCGCTCCTCGCCGAACCAGCCGTAGAGCTGGCCTGTTATCCATCTGTCCTCGTTCTCGGGGACGTTCGTGTCGAGGAGGTACAGCGGCGCGTTCCCGTACCTGTCCACGAGCCAGATCTTGCAGACAACGTCACGGCCGCGTATCTTGACCGTCACGCGCTTGCGCGTGTCCTTGAGGAACTCGTAGGAATAGCAGGGATACGCGTCAAACGGCCTCCCGTCCTCGCCTATCATTTGCTTTGTGTACCCTTGCCGCCAGAGTATTCCGACCCCCACTACCGGAAGGCTGAGATCGCACGCTGACTTCAGGTAGTCGCCCGCGAGTATCCCGAGCCCTCCAGCATAGATCCTGAGCTCCTCGTGGAGGCCGAATTCCATGCAGAAGTACGCCACCCTCGGTGGCTGCGTGGCGCTATCTCTGTACATACCTCTCCCCCTAGCGCAGCCAGCGCCATTGCCTCCGAGTTGCGCCGTCCACGTCCGAGCCCCGCGCGCTGCGCCGCGCAGCTCCACGTGACGGGGCGCCGCAGCTCCGGTGCCCTGCGCGTTATTAGTGAAGCCTCCGGAGAGCGCGGCAACACGCCGCCCCTTCCTCCCACGTGCCCGATTATAACTCAAGAACCCAGCCAGGGCAACTGAGCCGCATGGACCAGCGATTCAACCAAGTCCTGGGCACACGCAGGTCACGCCGCCCATGATGCCACCCGGCCGAGCCGCCGGGCCCCCAAGCCGCCGGGCCGAAAACGGTAGCAGGGACGGTGCGTGCATGATAAAATGATAAGTGCGAGACAGCCCGGTGTTACGGTGTTACTCGGGCTCGCCCACATGGCGGCTCTGTGAGCTGCCGATGACATCCCGGTGTATCACTATGAGGACGAGTGAGAGCTGATGCCCGCAAACCTCACACCGCAGTATCTCGAGGCCGAGCAGGCTTTCAAGGAAGCGAAGACCATCCCCGAGAAGATCGCCGCGCTCGAGGAGATGCTCGCCGTCATCCCGAAGCACAAAGGCACCGAGAAACTGCAGGCCGACATCAAGCGGCGCCTGGCAAAGCTGCGGGATGAAAGCGAGAGAAAGGCGAAGACCGGCCGCCAGGATCCGTTCCTTGTAGAGAGGCATGGCGCGGGCCAGGTCGCCCTCGTCGGTTTCCCCAACTCAGGCAAGTCGGCCCTGGTGGGTGCCCTGACGAGGGCGAAGGTGACGGTGGCCGATTATCCGTTCTCCACCGTTCTTCCCGTGGCAGGCATGATGGAATTCGAAGACATCTGGATACAGCTCGTGGACATGCCGCCAGTAACCTCCGGAGAGATGCCGCCGGGGATGGCGGGCGCCCTTCGCAACGCTGATGCACTGCTCATAGTGGCGGACGCTTCATCAGATGACTGCCTCGACCAGCTTGAAGACGTATTGAGCCTGCTTGGCGAAAAGAGGATCCTGCGCGATGCGACGGAGCTTGAGGCAGGCGCGAGAGGACACACCCTGGAGGACTGCATGGTAGTGGCCACCAAGACGGACTTGCCCCGCGCGCAGGATAACTTGGCGATCATCAGGGAGTACCTGCCGCCGGGCCTGGAGATGGTGCCGGCGTCGGTCAGGTCCGCGGAGAGCCTCGAAGGCCTCCGACGCAGGGTATTCGAGCTACTGGGGATCATCAGGATCTACACGAAGGTGCCGGGCCAGCCGCCGGACATGGGCCAGCCCTTCGTCTTGAAAAAGGGGAGCACCGTGTTGGACATGGCCGCGGCGGTTCACCGTGACTTTCCGTCCAGGCTGAAGAGCGCGAGGATATGGGGTTCAGCGAGGTTCGATGGGCAGTCCGTCCCGCGGGACTACGTTCTTCACGACCGGGATGTAGTTGAATTGCACGTGTGAGGTGGCGAGGCGCGGTGGACGCTGCGGAGGTCGAGGCGAGGCTCGCTGCTATTGCAGCAACGGCGGGCGGCGGTGTCTTCGGCGTAGCGGCGAGAAGCCTGCACGGCCCTCAGGAAGTGCTCCTGAATCCGGACGAACCCTTCAACGCCGCGAGCGTCATCAAGATCGCGATCATGGTGGAGGTCTTCAGGCAGGCCGAGGAAGGGCTTCTCGATCTCGAGACCCGCGTCAGGCTCCGAGACACCGACAAGGTCGGCGGGTCGGGCATCCTCCGGGTGCTTTCGCCCGGCGTGGAGCTTCCTATCATAGACCTGGTGCGCCTCATGATCGTGGTGAGCGACAACACGGCCTCGAACATTCTCCTAGATATCGTTGGGATGGAGCGCGTGAACGAGACCATGCGCTCCCTAGGGTTCACCGAGATCGTCCTTCGGCGCAAGTTCATGATGGTGCCGGTCGCGAGGCCCATCCCCAACACCATAACCCCGAGGGACATGACGGGTCTTTTGGAGAAGATCGCTCGCTGCCAGGTGGTTTCAGCCTGGGCGTGCGGAGAGATGGTCCGCATCATGAAGGAGCAGCAGCACAACGACCTCATTCCCGCGCTGCTGCCCGTGCCCAGGGACGAGGATCAGCTGCTCGCGGGGGAGATGCCGCGCGTCGAGATTGCCCACAAGACCGGGTCGGTGTCTGGGGTGCGGCACGACGCGGGGATAGTCTATGTCCCGGGGCGCGACTACGTGCTCACAATCCTGAGCAAGGACCTTTCCAGCCCGCGAGACGGTGAAGAGGCCATCCGGAGGATATCCCTGGAGCTGTACAGGTATTTCGCTGGCGTTTGAGCTGATCGAACGGAGGCGATCCCATGGATCTCAAAGATTTCCTCAGCGTTCCGAGGCTCGAGACGGCGAGGCGCGTGCTGTGCGTCCAGCCGCACCCGGACGACAATGAGATCGCGGCGGGTGGCACTATCGCCTGGCTCGCCGACCTCGGCGTCGACGTCGTATACCTCACGGTCACGGACGGGTGCGTGGGCACGCAGGACGCAAGCATAACGCCGGAGGAGCTTGCGGCGACCCGCAGGGCCGAGGCCGAGCGATCCGCCCGGCACCTGGGAGTGTCGGACCTTCTATGGCTCGGGTACCACGACGGCGACGTCCCGGAAGAGCGCGAGCTTACCGCGGCCATCATGGGCGTGGTGCGGACGGTGAAGCCCGATATCGTGCTGGCGCCCGACCCCTGGCTTCCCTATGAGGGCCATAGGGACCACCGTCTCACGGGGCTCGCGGTGGCAGGCGCCTGCATACTCTCGGGCTTTCCCCACGCGAGATCGGAACCGCACGCGCCGCCCCACGGTGTCTCGGCAGTCGCTTTCTACTGCACAACGAGGGCAAACACCTGGATCAATGTGGACAAGACGTGGCACAGGAAGATTGAGGCCATAAAGATGCATGCCAGCCAAGTCTCTCAAAGCTGGACCACGCTCTTCATGTACGTGGACATGAAGGCACGAGAGGTCGCAAAAGGGCGTGGGTGCGCGAGGGCCGAGGCCTTCAAAGTGATTCCCACCATCCTCTTGCACTTCAACGTGGACACGGAGGGGTACTGATGGCACCGGCACAGGGCGCGTCGAGGCGGAGTTCGGACGGTCTTAAGCTGGCGATCATCGGCGGGGGCTCGAGCTACACGCCCGAACTCATAGACGGAATCATTCGAAGGGCGAATGAGCTCCCGGTGAGGCATATCGCCCTGGTGGACATCGCTGAAGGCGCCAGCAAACTGCAAGTCATCGCCAGCCTCGCCAGGCGCATGATCGGGCGGGCTGGCCTCGACATTGAGGTGAGTGCGGGTTTTGATAGGACGGCCGCGCTCTCGGGCGCCGACTTCGTGATAACGCAGTTCCGCGTGGGCGGGCTTGCCGCCCGCGCCCAGGACGAGCGGATCCCGCTCAAATACGGCATCATCGGGCAGGAGACAACCGGGCCAGGCGGGTTCGCGAGCGCGCTTCGAACGATCCCAGTCGCTCTCGACATCGCCCGGGATGTGGAGCGCGTTGCGCCGGGCGCGTACCTCATCAATTTCACGAACCCCTCCGGCATCGTCACGGAGGCCCTGACCCGGTACTCGGGCGTGCGGTGCATCGGGCTGTGTAACGTCCCCATCAGTATGCAAAGGATGATCGCGGCAGCGCTGGGTGCGGACCCTCTCCGCGTAAAGGTGGAGTTCGTGGGCCTCAACCACTTGAGCTGGGCGCGCAAGGTAACTGTAGACGGGGTAGACGTCACGCGTGATCTTCTTTCCCATGAACTCGTGAGGCGCGAGTTCGATCTACCGAGCGCTGTGGGCGCCACGGGCGCTGCGGATGCCGCGGACGCAGCGCACGCCACGAACGAAGCGGAAGCCGGGGGCGTCAGCCGCGACGGCGGGCTTCTTCGCTCCGACAAAGCCGAGGAAGAGGGCGACGGCTCGGTCGCAAGCGGTCTGGGCCTTCTCCGCGCGCTTGGCATGATTCCCTCGTACTATCTTAGGTACTACTATTTTCACCGGGCGCTCGTGGAGGAGGAGACGAGGCGAGTCGAGGAAGGGCGCGGCACCCGTGCGGATGAGGTCATGGCCATCGAGGAAAGGCTCTTCAAACGCTACGCTGACCCAAGCCTCTCTGAGAAGCCCGTTGAGCTTTCCGAAAGAGGAGGAGCGTGGTATTCCGAGGCTGCCCTCGCGTGCATCTCCGCCATTTTCAATGACAAGGACGAGGTTCACGTGTTGAACGTTCCGGCAAAGGGCGCGGTGCCCGATCTTCCGGCCGACGCTGTGGTCGAGATGAACTGCGTGGTCAACGCGTCGGGCGCGCATCCAGTGGCCCAGGGGCCGCTGCCTGAGTCCATCCGCGGGCTCGTTCAGCACGTGAAGGCATACGAGCGGCTGACCGTGGAGGCAGCAGTAAAGGCCGACCGCGACATCGCGTACCTCGCGCTCCTCTCGCACCCGCTTGTGCCTGGGGCAGACACGGCGCGGGCCCTCCTTGAGGACATTCTGAGGGCTAACGCCGAGTACCTGCCGGGCTTTGCCGTAAGCCCACGAAGCACGTGAACCGCGTGAAACGCAGGAACGAAGGCCGTGGCAAGGCAGCCGTCGGACGGCAGGAGAGCCTGGGTCCGTTACGGACGGGAGGCGTTATCCGCCGGAACCTGTGCGCGTGCCGGGCCTTCCAATGAGATGGCCAACCAGACCACGGTAAACGTGCGTTGGCTTCCGAGGAAGTGCTTGAGCCGAATTGTGAACGTGCCGTTGTACGGCTTGCGGACCATCGCCGAGAGATGTGCGGGCGCCTCGGCGGGAAGACCGCCGCCTGATTCGGGGCGGCTGTCGATTGACTCGTAGTAGTCGAACCCGCGGAGATCGAGGCCTAGAACCACGGCCACCGGGACGTTCCCGAGGCCGTGGTTCACTGTCGTCTGAACGGTCTCGCGCGACGGCGCGGTTATTGTCACCGACCCGCAGGCGATGCGGGGCGGGACTTCGCCCCAAGCCTCCCCGAACGCCTGGTTGGGGAGGAAGCGGTCGTGGTGCCGCATGGCGATGAGCGCCGCCAGGCTGAGACAAACCACAATGCAGCCCGCGACCACGACCAGGAGGCCGCACGTGAACGTTCGCGGCGATCGCGCCCGAAGGGCCATCCGCCCGTTCCTCTCGTCAGCTACAGTCCATCGAGGGCTGGATACTCAACGCGTGCCAAGAATATAACTATGCTCCTCGGGTGCGCCGTATGGGCGGAAGCGCCGGAGCGTCGGCGGGTCAAAGCATCAGGCCACCGAAGGGGCATTTCCGTGCCCCCACGTGGTGCCCCCGCTCAGTGCTGTTGCTCCGGCTGTTTCGGCTGGGGCTGTTGACCCTGCTGCATCGCCTGCTGGTACACTTTGTACTGAGGCTCCTGAGCCTCGATGTAGTTGACGCGGGACTTCAGGGGGTTTATCACCTGATTCTGCAGGGTTTCGGAGAGCTGCGCATACAGCTTCTGCGCGTTTTGGTCCTGCGTATCCAGGGCAAAGCTTCGAAAGTCCGCGGCTACGCTTTCCAGCTGGGCAAGACATTGATGAACCTTCTGACCTACGGTCACCGCTATCACCTCTACACTGATATGCGGGCGGCTCGATTGCCCGGCAAGGGCTTCCGCCAGCGTGCCTCGAGCCGGCCGCGCCGGTTGGGTTTCGCGCGGCCCTCGGGTGAGCCGTCCATGCCATCATGACATAGCATGGCTGTTTACGCAAAGGGCGATTCAGGCCCGCGCCCGAAATGCGTGCGTCATTGCAAGGGATTTGCCGACAAACGTGGAATACTTCCGCCGGAGGTGGGCAGAGTGAAAGATGCTGTGAGGATGGTTGCCGATCTCATGTGTCTCGCTGCTAGGACCGCGCCGAAGGCCGCGGGCAAGGATTTCATCGTCACTGCGGTAGTGGAGGGGGATGCACTCAGTCGTCTCGCACAGGCGATGGTTGATTACGGCAGGGAGTCGGGCAAGAAGAACTTCGACCGCGACGGCGCCAACGTGGCGGCGAGCGACGCGTGCGTGCTCATCGGCCTGAAGGGTGCGCAGACCGCCGGGCTGAACTGTGGGGCGTGCGGAAATGCGACGTGCGCAGGGCTCGCGCGGCCTCACGAAGGGCCCGAGTTTGCCGGCCCGTTCTGCGCATGGAGGCTGATGGACCTCGGTATCGCCATGGGTTCGGCGGTCAAGACGGCGTCCATTCATAACGTGGACAATAGAATAATGTACCGGGTGGGAGTCGCGGCGAAGCGGATGGGCCTCATCGACGCGGACGTGGCCGTGGGCATACCGCTATCCGCCACAGGAAAGAGCATCTACTTCGATCGCGGCTGAAAGGTCGCAGTGTGAAAACCCCTGGCATCCATGCATCATCCCCGTTGGAGCAAGGAACGCTAAAACGTGACCATTCGGCCGCGCCGGATGTCTGCACGCGTCGCGGAGCCTGTGCGGATATGGTGGCTGGCGGCCGCGCCCGCGGCGCGTGCTGTCACGCAGGTGAGCGGCAGGTCCAGGCGTGGCGCACGTTCCCTGCACAGGAGGAGGCGTACGATGCCAGAGCTGAGACGGGATCCCGCTTCCCGCTCGTGGGTGATCATTGCTACCGAGCGGAGCCGGCGTCCTTCGGATTTCCGGGTTCCTCGAGACGAGCGAAAGAGCGGGGTATGCCCCTTTTGTTATGGCAACGAACACATGACTCCCCCGGAAGTCCTGGCGCTCGGGAGAGATGCCGACTGCCCGAACGACAAGGGGTGGTCGGTGCGGGTGGTTCCCAACAAGTTCCCCGCGCTTACCCTCGATTCCCCGGATGCCGGAGGCCGAGCCGCTTCCGAGCGAGGAAGCGGTGACGGGCCGCACGATCCCGGCGAGCTGTTTCAGCGCTTGCCAGCGATCGGGGTTCACGAGGTCCTCATCGAATCGCCGAACCACGACTCAACCTTCGGCACGCATTCCCAAAGCCAGATGGAAGACATCCTCGAGGCCTTGGTCGCGAGGGCCAGGGCCCTTTCGCGTGACCGTAGACTGAGCTACCTCCAGATCTTCAAGAACTGGGGAAGGGTTGCTGGTGCATCCCTTGAGCACACTCACTGTCAGCTCATCGCCACGCCCATTGTTCCAGCGGTTATCGAGGAAGAACTCGCCACTGCTCGGGAGCACTACGATAGAACCGGGGAGTGCCTGTACTGCGCCATTGTCAAAGCCGAGGCGGCGGAGGGCGTCCGGGTGGTGGAGCGATCCGACCGATTCCTGGTCTTTTGCCCTTATGCTGCGAGGTTCCCATTTGAAACGTGGATCGTGCCCCTAGCGCACAGCGCTAGGTTCGAGGACATCGAGGTGGCGGAGCTCGCGGACCTGGCGAGGACGTTGCGCTGCACCATAAGAAGGTTCGAGCTTGGATTCGAGACCTTTCCTTACAATCTCATATGGCACACCAGCCCATGGACGGGTGATTTCGGAGCATACTATCACTGGCACCTTGAGCTCGTTCCGCGCCTGGCGACCCTGGCGGGCTTCGAGCTCGGCACGGGATACTACATAAATCCCACGGCCCCCGAGGATGCCGCCATGTCGCTTCGGGAATGCGACCTTGAAAACGCGGGCGCGGGTGCGCGCGCGACGGAGACTACGGCTGCGCGCCCTGAGGATGAGACCCGGGGAACGGCTTTGCGGGGCGTGGAGGAAGGGGCACTGGAGAAGTGACGGTACAAGAGCTTGACGAAACCTACAGGATTCTCGTGGCCTCACCTGAGGTTGCGCCGTTCGCCAAGACGGGAGGGCTCGCAGACGTCGCGGGCTCGCTCCCGAAGGCTCTCGCCGCGATGGGCAACGACGTGCGCGTGGTGATGCCCAGGTACAGAGGGATCACAGACGTCAGAACCATAGGCGACTTCCCGGTCTGGGTAGGGTGGCGTAAGGTCACGGCCATCCTGCGCCAGGGGGTGATAAAAGCTCGTCTCAACGGCGCTGAGAAGCTGGTTCCGGTGTACTTCGTCGACAACTATCACTACTTCGACAGAGATAACATGTACATGTACTTCGACGAGGCGGAGAGGTTCGCGTTCTTCTCAAGGGCGATCCTCGAGATGATCCGGTACCTCGGATGGGCTCCTCACATCATTCACTGCAACGACTGGCAGACAGGGCCAGTGCCGCTCCTCCTTCGTGAGCAGTACTCCCGCGACCCGCTCTACCAGGGAATAGCGACTGTATTCACGATCCACAACCTTCAGTACCAGGGGAACTACCCTCGGGAGACACTCCACCTCCTGGGCCTCGGCGAGGAGTATTTCACGCCCGATCGCATCGAATTCTACGGCGACGTGAGCTTCATGAAGGCAGGCATCCTATACGCGGACGTGGTCAACACTGTGAGCAAGACCTATGCCAAGGAGATCCAGACGCCGGAGTACGGGGAGCGCATGGACGGTGTCCTGCGCACGCGTTCTAAGGATCTGCACGGCATCATGAACGGGCTCAATTACCACGAGTTCAACCCTGAGACGGATGCCCGCATTTACAGGAACTACGGCCTGGGGAACATCGAGGACAAAAAGGAAAACAAGTTCGCGCTCCAGCGCGACATGAACCTGGCCTCCTCCGGCGCACCGTTGCTCGGGGTAGTCTCTCGCCTCGTGGATCAGAAAGGGCTCGACCTCATCGCGGACGCCATGGATGAAATGATGGCGATGGACCTCCAATTCGTTCTGCTTGGCACGGGGGATCCGTACTACGAGAATCTCTTTCGCTCGCTCAGAAAGAGATATCCCGACAGGGTGGCCGTGGAGATCGGCTTCAACGTGGTCCTCGCGCAACGCATCTACGCCGGATGCGACATGTTCCTCATGCCGTCCAGGTTCGAGCCCGGTGGGCTCGGCCAGCTCATCGCCATGCGCTACGGCACGGTTCCGATAGTCCGCAGCACGGGCGGGCTTGCCGACACGGTTACGAACTACGAACCTGAGCTTCAGGTAGGCAACGGGTTTACGTTCGCCGAGTACTCGCCGGAGGCTCTCATCGATGCGATCAGGCGGGCGATGGACGTGTACAAGGACAAGCGCAGGTGGAGCGCGTTAGTTGAAAACGTCATGCGCCACGACTTTTCCTGGAACAAGTCAGCTGCCGAGTACATGGGGCTTTACGGGATAGCCAGGAACAAGCTGGAAGAGGTCCCTGTGCCCGCGTGAGCGCCCCGGGGCGGAAAGGCGCCTTGGTGTCCGACGACGAGGGAGTCGGCGCGGTCCCTCTGATGCCCGCCGTGAAACGGGATGCCGCGCCGGGAGCGTGCGAAAGTGGTCGACTCTTTCTCTGATTATTACTGGGACTTCAAGGGCACGGTCTGGCGTGACCGCATTGACGTGCGGGATTTCATTCTGAGCAACTATCGCCCCTACGAGGGTGATGGCTCATTCCTCGTGGGCCCGACGCGCCGGACCAAGGCGCTTTGGGAGAAATGCCTCGCCCTTCTCGCTGAGGAGAGGAGGCGCGGCGGGGTGTACGCGATCAACGCCAAGACCGTCGCGGGGATAACGAGCCACCCGCCGGGCTACATCGACCGCGACCTCGAGATCATCGTTGGTCTCCAAACAGACGAGCCTCTAAAGAGGGCGATAAATCCCTGGGGCGGCATCCGCATGGTTGAGATGGCGTGCAGGGAATACGGCGTAGACCTGGAGCCCAGGGTGTGTGAGACGTTCCACAAGTACCGGAGGACCCACAACGAGGGGGTCTTCGCCGTGTACACCGACGAGATGCGCGCTCTCAGGCGGTGCGGCGTCATCACGGGCCTGCCCGACGCGTATGGACGCGGGCGAATCATCGGCGACTACCGAAGGATCCCTCTCTACGGCGTGGATCGCCTGATCCAGGAGAAGCGAAGCGACCTTTCCAGTCCGGAGCTCACCACGATCACCGTGGACACCATCAGGCTGCGCGAGGAGGTTCACGACCAGATCCTTGCCCTTGAAGAACTGAAGGAGATGGCCCGTTCATACGGCTATGACATCTCACGGCCCGCGCGTTCCGCCCGAGAAGCGTTCCAATGGCTCTACTTCGGTTACCTCGGCGCTATAAAGCAGCAGAATGGCGCCGCGATGTCTCTCGGGAGGACCAGCACGTTCCTGGACATCTACCTGGAGCGTGACTTGCGCCGGGGGGCCATCACGGAAGAAGAGGCCCAGGAGCTCGTGGACGACTTCGTGATCAAGCTGCGTATGGCGAGGCAGCTTCGCACGCGAGCTTACGACGAGCTCTTCGCCGGCGACCCTCTGTGGGTCACGGAATCCATCGGCGGGATGGCCCTGGACGGCCGGCCGCTCGTTACGAAGACGAGCTTCCGGGTGCTGCAAACCCTCTACAACCTCGGCCCTGCGCCCGAGCCCAACCTCACGGTCCTGTGGTCGAGGGACCTCCCCAGGCCTTTTAGGGAATTCGCGTGCAGGGTATCTTGCGACACGAGCTCCATCCAGTACGAGAACGACGATATCATGCGACCGATTTTCGGAGATGACTACGCCATCGCCTGCTGTGTCTCGGCGATGAGGGTTGGAAAAGAGATGCAGTTCTTTGGGGCCAGGTCCAACCTGCCGAAAGCGCTCCTCCTCACGTTGAACGGAGGCTTGGACGAGATCTCCGGAGCCAAGGTGGCGCCTGAGTTCTACCGGGCAGGGGAGGGACCTCTGGAATTCGAGCCTGTGTGGGACGCGTTCACGAGGATGCTGGGGTGGCTCGCCGGCAAGTACGTGGACACGATGAACGTCATCCATTACATGCACGACAAGTACGCCTACGAGAGCCTTGAGATGGCCCTCCATGACACGCACGTGGGGAGGTTCATGGCTTTCGGAATAGCGGGCCTCTCCGTGCTCGCGGACTCGCTTTCGGCGATCAAGTACGCGAAGGTCACCCCACGGTTCGACTCGCGGGGCATAGCCACGGAGTTCGATGTGGAGGGTGACTTCCCAAAATTCGGCAACAACGACGACAGGGTGGATTCTCTCGCCCGCGACTCCGTGGTGCTGTTCCATGAGAAGCTCAAGGAGCACCCCGCGTACAGAGACGCGAGGCACACTCTTTCGATCCTCACGATCACGAGCAATGTGGTGTACGGAAAGATGACCGGGTCCACGCCGGACGGAAGGAAGCGGGGAGAGCCCTTCGCGCCGGGCGCAAACCCCATGCACGGCCGCGACACCCACGGTGCGGTCGCGTCGCTCGCGTCCGTGGCCAAGATCCCTTACGAGCACGCTATGGACGGCATCTCGTACACGTTCTCGATCACACCGAAGGCCCTCGGAAAGACTCCGGGGGAGGCTGTATCGAACCTTGCCGGCCTCATAGACGGGTACTTCGCCAAGGGCGGGCATCACATGAACGTGAACGTATTCCGGCGCGAGACCCTGCTCGATGCCATGGAGCATCCGGAGAAGTATCCGCAGCTGACCATCAGGGTGTCCGGGTACGCTGTGAACTTCGTGAGGCTCACGCGTGAACAGCAGGAGGAGGTCCTGGCGAGGACGATCTTCGAGAGATGACCGAGAAATGACCGACCACCCTAGGCAGACACGCGACGACACGAGTGCAGTCAAGGGGTACATCCACTCGATCGAGACCATGGGCACCGTGGACGACGGCGGGATAAGGTTCGTGCTCTTCATGCAAGGGTGCGCCATGAGGTGCGTGTTCTGCCACAACCCAGACACTTGGCTGCGCTTGGGTCGGGAGGTGAGCGTGGATGAGGTCATGAAAGAGATCCTCGATTACAAGCCCTTCTTCGAGGCGTCGGGCGGAGGCGTGACCGTCTCCGGAGGAGAGCCGCTCCTGCAGCACAGGTTCGTGAGGGCCCTTTTCGAAGCGTGCGGTCGGCATGGTCTCCACCGAGCGCTGGACACCGCGGGGTACTGCAAACACGGGGACTTCGAATCCGTTCTCGGTTGCACCGACCTGCTCCTCTTCTCCATCAAGGTCGTGGACGAGGAGAAACACGTGAGGCTTACAGGTGTGACGAACCACGTGATCCTCGCGAACCTGCGGCTTGCTGCCAAGCGCGGGATGGAGATCGTGGTGAGGTACGTTCTCATACCTGCCATTAACGACTCTGACGATGACCTTCACGATGTCGCGGCGCTCGTGGCATCGCTAGAGGGCGGCACGGTGAGGGCGGACATCCTCCCTTATGACCGGATGGGCGTGGCCAAATGGAGACAGCTCGGCCTCGACTGCGCCCTTGAGGGCGTGCCTGAGCCTACGCCAGATGACATCGCGAGAGCCCGCCGTATTTTCCACCAACACGGCGTCCCCCTGAGAACCGACTGACCAAAGAATTTCCACGGTGTTGAGAAGGACAATTGCATAATTCGTCGAATAGGCTAAGTCATAATCATGATGAGCGCGCTGATACGCGCAGTCCGTTACGATTATCAGATTTGAGAAGGCCAATTGGGGTGATTTTCGTGAACGATGTGGTCGTGCTGGATAAGCTCGACAAGGAGATCCTGTCGTGCATCCAGCGGGACGGTCGGATGCCCTTCACAGCCATCGCCGAGAAGCTCAAGGTCGCGGAGGGGACGGTAAGGAAGCGTGTCGCGCGCCTTCTTGAGGAAGGGGTAGCCAGGATCACCGGGGTGGTCGACCCGTTCCGCCTCGGGATGAACTTCGTCGCCATGGTCGGCATAAGCGTGGAGGGCGATTCGCCCGAACGCGTCGTGGCCGACCTCGTGAAATTGCCCGAGGTAAGGTACGTCGCCATCTGTACCGGGGCCTACGACATCATGATGGAGGTCGTGCTCAAGTCCAACAACGAGCTTTACGAGTTTCTCACGCACAAGCTGAGGAAGGTGGCAGGGATCGCGGGATCCCAAACCTCCCTCGTTCTCAAGGTGTGCAAGGAAAGCTCGGCGTGGAGCGGGTGGGCCGGCATCGAGGAGGAGGGTGGGAGCCATGGACGAGACGGACTTTGCGAAGCGGCAGGCTCCGAATGACGTTTCGAGACGCGCACAGCCCTAGCTATTACTGCACTGTTTAGGAGGGATCCATATGGCTTCCAGAAAGTCGGGTGCGTCACGGGCGATCCTTTACGTGGCCGTTCTTGTGGTGCTCGGCGCGGCGCTGCTTGTTGCGAACGCGATCCAGAAGAGGTCCGCTGTCACGACCATCGGAATCATGCAGATCATCGAGCATCCCGCCCTGGACGCGGCGAAAAAGGGTTTCTTGGACGGCCTTGCTGAAGAGGGTTTCACCGAGGGTAAGGATGTCAAGTTTGAGTCGGAGAGCGCACAAGGCGACATGGCGACCGCTCAGTCCATAGCACAGAAGTTCGTGAACGACAAGGTTGACATGATCCTCGCAATAGCGACCCCGACGGCGCAGGCCGCGGCGAAAGCCACGAGCACGATCCCGATACTCATCACGGCGGTGACCGACCCGGTGGCGGCCGAGCTCGTAAAGTCGATCGACAGCCCCGGCACGAACGTGACGGGCACCTCCGACCTCACGCCCGTGGCGAAGCAGTTGGAACTGCTCAAGCAACTCGTCCCGACAGCCCAGAGGGTGGGCATCGTGTACAACGCGGGCGAGACCAACTCGGTGGTACAAGTGAACCTCGCCAGGGAAGCTGCGCAGGCATTGGGCATCGAGCTCGTTGAAGCGACGGCGAGCTCGACGAGCGGGGTGTACGAGGCCGCCCAGTCTCTCGTAGGCAGGGTGGACGCGATGTACGTGCCTACCGATAACACGGTGGTATCCGCGCTCGAGTCCGTGATAAAGGTGGCCGAGGAGTCCAGGATCCCGCTCGTGGTGGGCGAGGAAGACGGTGTGAGGCGTGGTGCCCTCGCTACAGTCGGCATCGACTACTACGCGCTGGGCAAGCAGACCGCGAAGATGGCGGCGAAGATCCTCCGCGAGAAAGCCAAGCCGTCCGAGATGCCCATCGAGTATCAGGAAAACGTGCGCTTGGTCATAAACCTGAAGGCCGCGGAGAAGATGGGCGTGACCGTCCCGCAATCGCTGATAGACCAAGCTTATGAGGTGATACAGTGATCTCCCTAGGCGCGCTCAGTGGTGCCCTTGAACAGGGTCTGGTGTACGCGGTGATGGCTCTCGGGGTGTACATTACGTTCCGTGTCCTCAATTTCCCCGATCTCACCGTGGACGGGAGTTTCCCGCTGGGTGCGGCCATTGCAGCGAGGCTGATATACACCGGGGGCGACCCCGTCGTAGCGACCTTGGTCGCCCCGGTTCTCGGCTTCGTAGCGGGGGCGACAACCGGGGTCCTCAACACCAAGTTGAAGATCTCAGGGCTTCTCGCTGGCATATTGACGATGACCGCGCTTTACTCGGTGAACCTCCGGATCATGGGGAGAGCCAACATCCCGCTTCTCAGGAGCGCGACGGTGCTGACGACTCTGACAGGCCTCGGTGTGCCCGGAGGCTGCGCGGCGCTGATCCTTTTCTCGGTCACGGCGCTTGTGGCCAAATTGCTGCTGGACGCGTTTCTCCGCACCGAGTTTGGCCTTGCGCTCCGGGCGACCGGCGACAACGAAGTGATGATACGCAGCCTGGGCGTGAACACCGACTCCATGAAGATCATCGGCCTCGGCTTGTCCAACGCGCTCGTTGCGTTGTGCGGCGCCATGGTCGCGCAGTACCAGGGGTTCGCGGACATCGGGATGGGCATAGGCATGGTTGTCGCGGGGCTCGCGTCCGTCATCATCGGTGGGGCCATCATCGCGCCTTCGTCCACGGGCCTCGCCACGTTCGGCGTGGTGGCCGGGTCGGTAATCTATAGATTCGCGGTGTTCGTTGCGCTCCGGCTGGGGTTCGCGCCGACAGATCTCAAGATCGTTACAGCGGCTCTCGTAGTGATAGCCTTATCGGGGCCTGTCATCAGGAGGACCCTCGGCATGGAAAGGAGGCGGGCGCTCGGCCATGGTAAAGCTGAGGCATCTTCGGAAAACGTTTTTGCCAGGAACCACTAACGGCCGCATGGCACTTCGGGATGTCTCGTTGGACCTTGCGTCCGGCGACTTCGTGACCATCATCGGGAGCAACGGCGCGGGGAAATCCACGCTCCTGAACGCGGTGGCAGGCGTGTTCCCGGTGGACGACGGCACGATCATCGTCGACGGGCAAGACGTGACCTCGCTTCCCGAGCATGAGAGGGCTCCAATGATCGGCCGGGTGTTCCAGGACCCGATGCAAGGGACAGCAGGCTCGATGTCCATTGAGGAGAATCTGGCGATGGCAGCGAGGCGCGGGGAGCCGAGGCGGCTCAGATGGGGCGTCACGCAGAAGGACCGTGAGACGTTCAGGGAGTATCTCGCGCTCCTCGGCCTGGGCCTGGAGGAGCGGCTCTCTGAGCCTGTGAGGCTTCTCTCCGGCGGCCAGCGACAAGCTCTGGCCCTCCTCATGGCCACGATAAAGAAGCCGAAACTCCTGCTCCTCGACGAGCACGCAGCCGCCCTCGACCCGAAGACGGCCCAGGACATCCTCGCCCTGACCGACCGTCTCGTGAAGCGTCACGGCCTCACCGTCATGATGGTGACTCACAACCTCCGTCACGCGCTGGCCTACGGGAATCGCACCATCATGATGCATGAGGGTGAGATAGTGCTGGACGTAGGAGGCCCTGAGAGGTCGCAGATGACCGTGGCCGACCTTCTTGAGCGCTTTCACGCCATCCGGGGCGAGAGGCTCCTGGACGACCGGATCCTTCTCGAGGTGTGACCCTGCTGCAGAGACGGCCGTGACGTGACGGACGGAAAGAAAGGCCCGGCGCAGTGCACTGCGCCGGGCCTGCTGCGTTCGGGCTCAGTCGACACAGTCGAGCCAAGACCGTCAAGACCGGGCGAGCGCCGACCGGGAACACCGCGCTGCCGCTGCTTCCTGCGCCGCCTTGCGCGCCTGCAGGTTCAACCTGGCCGCCGCGGTATCGAGGATCTTCTGGACCAGGTCCTCGAACGAGATCCCTCCGGCCATGGCGGCGATAGGGAACAAGCTCACGGCGGACAGGCCCGGCAACGGGTTTATCTCGAGGAAGTTGGGATTGCCCGCGCCGTCAAGCCTCACGTCCACCCGTGCGAGGTCGCGGCACTCGAGTATCCGGAACGTCTTTATGGCTACGTCGCGAATCCTCTCCGCGAGCTCGCCGGGGATCGGCGCCGGACAGAGGAATTTCTCAAGGTTGTTGTGCTTCGTGTTGTAGCAATACACGAACGACTCAGGCTCGACCTCGGCCGTGGGCCGCACTTCCATGATGGGGAATGTCTCAAGCTCACGATTGCCCACTATGCCCACGGTGAACTCACGCCCGGGCAGAAACTCTTCGACCAGGGCGGGTTGCCTGTAGGACCCGGTGATCCATTCCACCATGGCCGCTAGCTCTTTTCTGTTATTGACCTTCGACGAACTCCTCACGCCCTTGCTGGAACCTTCGTAAGCGGGCTTGACAAAGAGGGGGAACTCCATGCCGAGGTCGTCGGGAAGGTCTGCAGGGGACTCGACCTTGATTGCTTTAGGTGTTGGAATTCCGTACGATGAGACGAGAGCCTTGGTGACCGCCTTGTCAAGGCACACCGCTAACGTGAGCGGGTCCGAGCCGGTGTACGGGATCCCGAGAGATTCCAGTATCGCCGGGACGATCGCCTCACGGCACCGGCCTTCCCAGCCCTCGGCTATGTTAAAGACGACGTCAACGCGATCGCGTTGCAGCTTCGAAAGCAACCCCGGGCCGTACGGCATCCTCACGACACGATGCCCTGCGGCTCGCAAGGCCTTCGCTATTCGGTCTACCGTTGCCTGTTCCTCAAACTCGGCGTCAGCGTCTTCGACTACCATCTCAGACCTGGGACAATCCTTCTTGAGGTTGTAGGCCAGACCTACCACAAATCCCATGGTCATCCCTCACTAATTGATGGTGTTCTCTGGTTGGTTATGTCAGGCTTGATCTCGTAAGCGGGGCAGCCCCCGCCTCCGGTAGACCAGGATTTTCTACCACCCTGTTCGGCTCCTTGCGTTGCCTCCCAGGCCCCATGACCACCTCCGCGGCGCTTCCTCGGGCGCCCATCTTTTCAGTAGTTGAGTCTATACCCGGCCGGAGGCATTGTCTACTACGTAATAATGCCAATTTTGGAGGCTTTGGGCTGGAAACCGCGCTGGCATCGGAAAGGAATGTCTGTGCTTCGCGGGAGGCATTAGTTTTGACTCAGGACCCATCAGGCTTGCGCAGGGAAGGAGGCGCCGCCCCGTTCCGAAAGATGGTGTCGAGGACAACATCCTTCACGATCTGCAGGCTCCTGGGGCTGCACTTGTCCATAGTATCGAGGGTTGTGTGCCAGTACGGGTAGTCGAAGTCGATGATGTCAACCGCCGGGATGCCCCTTTCAATGAAAGGAACGTGGTCGTCCAGGATATGATAGCGAACCTCACGGCTGAACGTGTCCCCGTAGCCGAGGCGCTCAGCACTAGACCATACCGCGTCTACCACGTCGGGCGCGCTCAGCTGGGAGTAGCCTTCCACACATATGTTGAGATCAGCGTCGCCCACCATGTCGAGGAGCAGCATGTATGTCACCTGTCCTGGGTCCACGCTTTCCGCAAGGCGACGCGACCCAAGGAACATGCAGTCCGCCGAAGCGCCGAGATCCTCACCGTCGAAGAAGGCCAGCATCACAGGAACGGGTGGCCTCGTCCGCGCCAGCATGCCTGCGATCTCCAGAAGCACGGCCACTCCCGAACCCCCGTCATTCGCACCCATTATGGGGGTAAGCCTCCGCTCGGGAAGGGGGTCGTGCTCTGCACGAGGGCGGGTGTCGAAATGCGCCGCGAGCAGAATGAATGGCTCCTCTTTGCCCGACGCGGACTTGAAGAGCGCGGTGATGTTGGCCATGGAATACGCGGTGCCTTCGTAGACGGCGTCAAAGGGGCGCACCTGGACGACATCGGCGGATCTCCCGAGCTCGGAGGCGATAAAGTCAACCACCTTCCGATGGCCGTCCGACCCCGGATTCCTCGGGCCGAAGCTCACCTGGCGCTCCAGGTAATGCCAGGCGTCCTGAGACCCCGCGTTGCCTGGCGCCGCGCTCCCCTCAGCCTCCGGACTGGCACCGGGCGCATGCACCGCAGGCTCCAAAACGCCCCTGTCGATTCCGGAGCCTGCGGCAGCGGTGGTGCCCCGGCACCCGGTACACGCGCATACGATGACGAAGCCCAACACCAGGCAGCAGTTGCAGAAACGGGCGAGCGTTTGCGAAAGCCGACAGTAGCTTGCCGTTGGACCCACTTCCCTTCCCAAGGCGTTCACAAGCGCGCCGCAGTGCGAGGCCGCGGACTTCCCAACTCCCGACGCCATCATATCGCACTTCTAAGCCGCCATTCAAGTCAAGAGCCTCCAGAGTACGTGTCTTGGGGGCTGGTGGCGGGCTTGACCGGACAGGCGGGAACGCCCGCGGATACCAGGGGACAGGCTGTGCCCTGTCGCGGCGTCATAGCACCCTGCTTTCCTTAGGGAGGCGCCCCGGGCGCGGTGCCGATTGTCTGGCTGTCTGCCAACGGATGCCAATGGGGCAATCGCTAAGTCCCTCCTTCGAAAGCCATGGGTCGGCGAGGAGGTCGCGGTGACACTGCGCCGTTTTTCCGCGAGCGCGGAGGACTTTGGTTGCTTGGGGAGAATACTACCGTTATCAGGCCGCGGGGCGCACGGGCGCATGATGGCCCGCCCCGAAGGGGGTGGAGCGCGGGTTTGCGAGTTCGGGATGGAGGGTCGCGAGTCGTGAGGGGCATCGTGCGCGGCGCGCTCGTTGCCGCGGTTTACGTGGCGGTGTCGTACGCGCTCGCGCCGTTGAGCTTCGGGCCGCTGCAGTTCAGGGTGGCGGAAGGGCTCACGTTGCTCCCGATGGTCTTCGCCGAGGCCGTCCCCGGGCTTTTCGTCGGGTGCCTCGTTGCCAACTTGCTCGGGCCGTACGGCCTGCCCGACGTGGTGTTCGGCAGCCTCATCACCTTGGTTGCGGCCATCATCACGCGGGTGTTCCGGCGAAGCCCCGTCGCCTATGTCTCCCCGATCGCGCTGAACGCCGTCTTTGTCAGCGCTTACCTCACCTTTCTCACCAAGGTTCCGTATTGGGCGCTGGTGCTCAGCATAGGCGCATCGGAAACCATCTCGGTGCTGGCCATCGGCGTGCCGCTTCTGAAGCTCATGAGCCGGGCGTTCGGAGAGAAGGAGCGTTGACTCGAAGGCTCGAACGCGAGGCCGGAACCGCGAAACAGGAAGGAGGTGTCACAGGTGCCCATCGTTCAGATCGAGCTCATTGAGGGAAGGACCGTCGAGCAGAAGCGAGTGCTCGTGGACAAGGTCACAAAGGCAGTAGTTGAATCTGTAGGCTGCCCTGAGAGCGCAGTGAGCATCATCCTGCGAGAGATGAAGAAGGAGAACTTTGCACAGGCCGGTAAGCTATATTGCGACAAGTGACAAGCGATGACGTGACGCATAGAGAGAGGTGACAAGGGTGCCATGCGCAAGACGCTGGCCAGGTTGAGGAACTACCTGTACCCGATACCGGCCGTCATGGTGAGCTGCACTGCACCTTCCGGGCGGCCGAACATCATCACCGTGGCTTGGACGGGTGTCGCTTGCGGCACGCCACCGATGGTGTCAGTCGCGGTAAACCTGTCGAGGTACTCGCACGGGATAATAAAGGAGACCGGCGCTTTCTGCGTGAACGTGCCAAGCGAGGACCTCCTCTATGCCACGGATTATTGCGGCAGCGTGTCCGGGCGCGACGTCGACAAGTTCGCCGCGCTCGGGCTTTCGGCCGCGGAGTGTGACGAGGTGGAATGCCACTACATTGCTGATTGCCCGATAAACACGGAGTGCAAGGTGCGACACCAGATCGTGCTAGGATCGCACGAGCTCTTCGTGGGCGAGGTGGTTGCGGTCCACGCAAGCGAGGGCGTTCTCACCGCCGAAGGGCGAATCGATGTGCAGGCCATGAGGCCCTTTGCCTATGTGGGGCCAGACTACTACCGACTCGGGGAGAAGATCGGGCGGCACGGGTATTCTCTTGAAGAGGGTGCTCGGCCGAAACCGGAGAAGAGATGATGGAGAGGAGGGAGGCCACCATGGGGTTCCGCGGACGCGGAGCCCCTTTGTGGCGTGTCGCATGAGGCTTGCCCGGAGGACGACGCAGGTGAGCCCGTCAAAAACGTTTGGGGTGGACGCGCTCGTTCGGGAGATGCGCAGCCGGGGCGTGGACATCGTCAATTTCAGCCTTGGAGAGCCCGACTTCGATACGCCCGACCATATCAAAGACAGGGCCGTCGATGCTATCAGAGCAGGGTTCACGAAGTACACGCCGACCGCCGGCATCCCTGAGCTGCGCGCGGCCATTTGCGAGAAACTGCGAGCGGACAACGGGCTTGTATACAGCCCTCAAGAAGTGCTCGTGTCGTGTGGTGCGAAGCACTCGATATTCAACGCCGTGTTCGCTCTATGTGACGAGGGCGACGAGGTCATAATCCCGAGCCCCTATTGGGTTTCGTACCCGGAAATGGTTCGCCTCGCGGGGGGCGTCCCCGTGGTGGTCGAGGGCGACATCTGCAATGGGTTCAAGGCTAGTGCCTCCGCCATCGAGAAAGCCATCACCTCTAGGACGCGCGCGATTATCCTGAACAGCCCGTGCAATCCCACCGGGTCGGTTTACTCGCGGCGGGAGCTCCACGAGATCGCCGAGGTTGCTGTGGCCCACGGCGTGGTCGTGATATCCGACGAGATATACGAAAAACTCGTCTACGGTGGCGTGGAGCACGTCAGCATTGCCTCGCTCGGACCGGACATAAGGCAATTCACCATCGTCATAAACGGGGTGTCGAAGACCTACGCCATGACCGGCTGGCGTGTAGGATACGCTGCAGGGCCGAGGGAGGTCATCCAGGCCATGGAGACGATCCAGGGGCATGTCACGTCTAACCCCACGTCCATCTCGCAGAAGGCGGCGCTCGCCGGCATTACCGGTCCGAAAGAACCCGTAGAGCGCATGCGGGCTGAGTTTGCGAGGCGGCGCGAGTATATGGTGGGGCGGCTCAACGAGATACCCGATGTGACGTGCCCGGTTCCGGATGGCGCGTTCTACGCGTTTCCTGATATATCGCGCTACTTCGGTCGCAGGATCGACGACGTGGTGATAAGGGATTCCACCACGTTCGCGGAGGCGCTTCTGCGGCACGGCCATGTGGCCGTTGTGCCGGGAATCGCGTTCGGGTGCGATACGTGCGTGAGGCTTTCGTACGCGACCTCCATGGCGAGGATCGCCGAAGGCCTCGACAGAATGGGCGAGGTCCTGAGTCGCGCACGCTAACTTGGGAACCGCCAATCGAGGGAGTCTCGTGGTCATGGGTGCCGAGGAGGGTGTCTTGCGAGCCCAGCGGCCGGCAGGATGACAGGTCGGCGTGGCGAGGGGGTGGCCGTTAGCGAGCACCGGCAAGGGGACATGGAGGATTTGCGCGATGGCTGTAGAACACCTCACGGCATGAGGCGCAAGGGAACGGGTACGAAACAAGGGGCGTTGCTGGCCTACGGGCGAGTCCTCTTCCTCGTGGCAGTGGTCGGCGCGGTGCTGTTTCGTTACTCGGCCGCCGAAGCGGCTAGCGGGGATTCGCGTGCTATGGTGCAGTCTCAGGCCGCCGGCGGGCCGCCCGCGGAAGCGCGCGCAGAATCGCGGATCGACTGGGGCGCCATTGTAGCGGTGAACAAGGGGCGTCCCCCGGACGACCTTGAGGGACGACTCCACCTTGCGATAGCGTATGCCAACCAAGGGATGGTCCCGGAGGCCGCGCGTGAGTTCCGCGCTATCGAGGCGGCGGGTTATGAAGATTTCGGCCGAAAGGTCATCGCCAAGGCCGAGGAAGCCCTGGCAAAGGATGCGAACGACATCCTCAACCTCAACATAGTTGCCTTCGCGTACTATGCGTTTTCAGATTTCGAGAGGTCCAGCGAGTGTTTTGAGAAGCTCGTGAGCCTGGACCCCCAGAACATCTGGACCCGCCACTATTTCGCCGTGAGCCTTTCAAGGATAGGGAAGCTCGATAAGGCCATCGAGGTGCTGAAAGGCGCCCTTGCCCTGGACCCATCCAACGAGTATACGCATCTCCTGCTCGGGCTCGCGTACAGGGAAAAGGGCTGGTACATCCTGTCCGTCCTGGAATTAGCTCGGGCCGGAAAGGCGATTCGCGAGCTGTCGACCCTCATGTGAAGCGGGCGCAGGTTCGCATCTTTCTCGCGTCTTTGCTCGTGCTGGCGCCGACCCGCCCGCCGGCGGCGGGCCGTGTGTGGCAAGGGACACTCAGTATCGGGTATCGGGCGGCGAGCCCTCACCTAAACGCGAGGCGCCCGCCTGTTATGGCACGACGATGATGCAGGGGTGATACGCCGTGTGCAAGACCGGACAGACAGAGAGACCGGACATACTCATTAGCGGGGCACAGATCGTCTCCCCGCGTGAGGAAGGACCGCTTGTATTGCCGAAGGGTGACATCGCGGTTTCGGGGTCGAAGATCGCGTATGTAGGCCCGTCTCCCGCTCCTCCCCAATTCCAAGGCGCAGCAAAGGTCATAGATGGCTCTGGCCTCGTAGCCATGCCGGGATTCGTAAACGCGCATACGCATGCCGCCATGACGTTGTTCCGGGGGTTTGCCGACGACATGCCGCTCATGGCGTGGCTCACGCAGAAGATCTGGCCCGCGGAGGCGCGACTCAAAGCCGACGATGTGTACTGGGGCACGATGCTTGCCTGCGTCGAGATGATCCGGGCTGGGGTGACGACCTTCGCGGACATGTATTTCTTCATGGACGAGACCGCCAAGGCCGTGGACCGAACCGGGATGAGGGCCTCGCTCTCGCGGGGCCTCATCGGAAACGCGCCTGGTGCGGAGCAGGGGCTCGCGGAGGGCAAGGAGCTGTGCGAACGCTGGAACGGCGCCTGCGGAGGCAGGATCACGACCATGCTCGGGCCGCACGCTCCATACACGTGTCCTAGGAGTTTCCTGGAAAAGGTCATGGAAGCGGCCTCCGAGCTCGGGGTGGGAATGCACATTCACCTCTCTGAGACCGAGGGGGAGGTGAGAGAGTGCAAGGCCGTCCACGGAGGGCTGTCTCCCATAGAACTCATGGCGACTTACGGCCTGTTCGAGTTCCCGGTGCTTGCCGCACACTGCGTGCACGTGTCGGACAGGGATATCGAGATCCTGAGCGCCAGAGGTGTTGGCGTGGCGCACAATCCTGGCTGCAACATGAAGATCTCCTCCGGCATCGCTCCTGTTCCGAAGATGCTCAAGGCCGGGGTGAGGGTCGGCCTCGGCACGGACGGCGCGGCGAGCAACAACAATCTTGACCTTCTGGAGGAGGCACGAATCGCGGCCTTTCTTCATAAACTTGCTTCAAGCGACCCGACGGTGCTGGCCGCGCCCGAGGCACTGTACCTTGCAACCCTCGGGAGCGCGAGAGCGCTCCGGCTCGAGGAGACGATCGGGACAATAGACGAGGGCAAGAAGGCAGACATAGTCCTAATGGATTCGAGACGGCCCCATATGTATCCTCGTCACGATATGGTCTCGCACATCGTGTACTCAGCGCGGTCCTCCGACATCAGGACGGTCATCATCGACGGGAGAGTCGTGATGGAAGATGGCGTCATCACCACGGTAGACGAGGAAGAGGTCCTTGCCCGCGCGGAGGAGCGGGCGCAAGCCCTGGTGCTGAAGTAGGAGGCTTCCTGCGGCCTGCAATCCGGCAGTTGCGACCCCTTGCGGTGTATGAGTGGTGCTGAAGGAGTCCCGGCGTGCGTTGCGAAATACATCGGAAAACAAGACAGGGGGGGTGAACTCTGGTGGCGACTCTTGTGATCCTTGCGATCGTCGCTATCATCGCACTGTTCTTCATAACCTCGTACAACAGGCTCGTGGTGCTCCGGAACAGGATCCGAAACGCATGGTCTCAGATAGACGTCCAGTTGCGCAGACGTTACGATCTCATCCCGAACTTGGTGGAGACGGTCAAAGGCTACGCCGCGCATGAGAAGGAGACCTTCGAGATGGTCACGAAAGCCCGGGCCCAGATGGCGAGCGCGAAAACCGTGAGTGAGCAGGCGGAGGCACAGAACGCCATCACCGGTGCCCTGCGAACGCTTTTCGCTGTCGCGGAGGCTTATCCCGAGCTCAAGGCGAACCAGAACTCTCTCATGCTGCAAGAGGAGCTTTCTGGCACGGAAAGCAAGATCGCGTACGCACGGCAGTTCTACAACGACACGGTGATGAAGTACAACAATGCCTTGCAGGTGTTCCCGACCAACCTCATAGCGGGGATGTTCGGCTTCTCGCCCGAGGACTTCTTTGAGATCGAGGAAGCCGCCCGGGAGCCTGTGAAGGTGAAGTTCTAGAGCGGGGCGGGCCGCGGCATGACAAAGAAACGCTTTGCTCGCGGGATTCCGTGTTGAGCAGGTGAAGTCCATGTACGAACAGATAGCCAGCAACATCAACAGAACGCGGCTCCTGATGGGCCTCTTCATTGCGCTGGTGGCGCTTCTCGGCTATGTGTTCGGGGAGATGTCGGGCGCTGGGTGGAGCGGCCTCGTCATCGCGCTCATCATCGCGGTCGCCATGAGTTTCGCGAGCTATTATTACAGCGACCAGATAGTCCTCAGCGTAAGCCGGGCTAGGCCGGTGACGAAGGAAGAACACCCATATCTCTGGAACACCGTCGAAGGGCTCGCCATAGCTGCGGGGATTCCCGCGCCCAAGCCCTATATCATCGATGACACAGCCATGAACGCGTTTGCTACTGGTCGCGACCCGGAGCACGCGGCGATCGTCGTTACCACGGGCCTGCTGTCGAAGCTCAACCGGCAGGAGCTGGAAGGCGTGATCGCCCACGAGATGTCTCACATAAGGAATCGGGACATACTGCTCGCAAGCGTGACGGCGGTGCTCGTTGGGGTGGCGGCGCTGCTTTCCGACTGGATGCTGCGGTCTTTCTGGTGGGGTGGGACGCGCCGACGCCGGGACCGCGACGGAGCGGGGCAGGCCGGGGCGCTTATCGCCGTGATCGCGCTTGTCCTTGCGATATTGGCGCCGGTGGCTGCGCAGCTCATAAGGTTCGCCATCTCGCGGAAGCGCGAGTTCCTGGCGGATGCCGATGGTGCGCTCCTCACGAGATACCCTGCAGGGCTTGCCGACGCCCTCGAGAAGATCGCCAGGGACACCGAACCGCTCGAGGCCGCGAACCGCGCCACTGCCCACCTTTACATCGTCAACCCCTTCAAAGACGCCGGCCGGCGCGTAAGCTATCTCTACAGCACCCATCCCCCAATCGAAGAGAGGATAGCAAGGCTCAGGTCCATGTGAGTCGCAGCGGCGCGCCTGCAAGCTCGCGTCTGCAAACTCACGCTTCTAGCCTCGCGGCCTCCTCCGCCGCGAGGCTTATCTTTTTGACCGCGTTCTCCCATACTAAACGTGGAACATTGCCTGATCGTCTCTCCACTTCGTGACATCCATATCGACAGCATAGAGGAGCGCGAGTCTATGATTGGGAGGAAGCTTGCCGCGGCCGTGTTAGGCGTGAGGTCATTGGACTTCTCTCGTTTTCTGAGCCCTTGGGTTGCCGGTGATCGCACGAGAGGTGTCAGAACCCGGCCGCTGGCCAGATGGGTCGCGTCTTGTCAACGTGCTGCGCTTGAGGCGCCGTCTCCGAGCTTGACACAGGCAAGCCTGCGCAGCGCGCGTGCCCCCATGAATCTGCGATTGCTCGTGGCGATCTGCTTGGTCTTGGTGGTGGCGTGCGCGGTTGTAGCCACGCCCTGCATAGAAGCGCAAGGGTGCGAGGAGGACACGGAGCACTGGTATACCATAGTGGACGAGGACACCGGCGGTACCGTGCTTCACACTTGCCACGTGGTCGTGGTGGGCGACGAGTTCGTGGACCCTCAAAACAACCGATACAGGGTGACGAGGGTCGAGGGTCACACCGCGTGGGCGAGGCTCGTCGAGCGGGTTGACCTCGAGGCCGGGGCTGCGGCCTTCTACGCTGCGTGGAGACAGGAGCTTGCCACCACGGGACTTGCGACCCCGCGACGCCTCGCTCAGGCGCCCGCCGGGCGGCTCGTGGCCATATACCACACCCATAGCGATGAGTCGTACATTCCCACGAGCGGGACTCCATTCGTGGCCCCGCACGGGGACGTTTACAACGTGGGAGCGGTCGTGAGAGCGGCGTTGCAGCGTTCGGTCGGGCTTCGTGTGATACAATCATGGACCTCGCACCTGCCCCACGATGGCGCAGCCTACGACCGTTCCCGGCGGACAGCCATGGCTCTTCTGCGCAGGAACCCCGATGCCCTGTTCGACCTTCACAGGGACGCTGCGCCCCTGGAAGCGTACGCAACGACTGTTGGTGGCAAACCCGGGGCGAAGGTCATGATCGTGCTTGGCAGGCAGAATCCGAACCTCAAGGCCAACGAGCAATTCGCGTTCGCGGTGAAAAGCTTTGCCGATAAGAACTTCCCCGGATTCGTGAGGGGCATCTTCTACGGGGACGCTACCTTCAATCAGGACCTGTCACCGCGCGCTCTGCTTTTCGAGATGGGTTCCCAGGAGAACAGCCAGGAAGCCGCCGAGCGGGTCATGGTGAACTTCATACTCTCGATCCCCGCTATCTTGTATGGAATCACGCCCCAGGGGCCGACTGCCGGAAGCGAGGCTGCGAGGCGCGCCGCTGGTGAACAGGGAGGGGCGCTGTCGGCCCTGGCTTGGATCGGTATCCTGGTGCTCCTAGGGGGCGCAGTCTTCCTGCTGCTCAACGAGGGGAGCATGGAGGGGGTGCGCAAGAGGATCCGGAGGTTTGCGAGCCTGGAGTTTGCAAGCGCCCTCGGGCTCAGGAGAAAGGGACGACCGGGACGGGGCGCCGCTAGCCGGGCGGACCAGGACGGAGAGCAACGTCCCGACGGCGACGAGCAGTGAACCACAGGGAATGATGCACGTAAAGGTGAAAGGCAACATGTGGGAAGGCTTCCGCGCCCTTCGCAGGCGCCAGAGGGCAATCAAGCTTTCCTCGCGGTGGGCTTCGGAGGAGGGATTTTCATCTATACGCGCTCCTCTGCTCAGGTAGACTATGAATGCGGGTGTCCGCATCCATGGTTCAGAGGAGGTATTCAGCCCATGGCGGGCATTATCGACTGGGTTGCAAAGAGGCTCAATAGAACTGACGTGGAGGTCGCGGCGGAGATCGCCCGCGGGAGCCGACCCGGCGCCGGTGACGAGGCTTCTAAGGAAGGCCGTCGCGCGTCGAGCCCTGAGCATGACGGGGGCGGTCGGCGTGAAGCTGCCCACGTGGAAGGCGCGGCTGCCGCCGACGTGGATGACGGAGTCTACGTGAGTCCCACTCCGATCACTGCGGGAGACTCCGTGTCTGTGAGGTACAGCGGGCTGCTAGCGAGATCCGGGGCCGCACAGGTTTACCTGCATATGGGCTACGGGATCGGCGCTTGGAAGTCGGTTACGGACGTGCCGATGGCCAGAACCGCTCCCGGGACCTTCGAGGCCCGCATAGACCTGCCTTTGGAGGAGACATCGCGGCTCCATTTCTGCTTCAGAGATGGCGCGGGAAACTGGGATAACAACGGGGGACGCAACTGGAGCTACGAGATACACGACGGCGAGCTGCTCGTGTAGGGCGCCTGGCCTGTTGCACGCGTTGCGTCGCGCGAGGCGAGAGCGCCCACGCCCGGCTCGTCCCCTTCCCTTTTCATCCACAGGCTCCCTCTCCATGCCTGTGTCTTGCCCGCAAAGCCCGAGGGCTTGCGTTCTGCGCCTTGAAGAGCTGGTGCTCGTAAGGTATAATGCAAACCATGAGGGCTTGCGAGGGTGATTGAGAGGGATAGTCGCATGGATTGGGTAAGGGTTAGGTTCGCTCCGTCTCCCACAGGGCATCTACACGTCGGAGGGGCGCGTACGGTGCTCTTTAATTGGCTTTTCGCGCGGCATCACGGTGGCGCGTTCGTCCTGCGGATCGAGGACACCGACGTGGAAAGGTCCACGGAAGCTTCGGTAGATGCGATCATCGACAGCATAAGGTGGCTGGGCCTCGATTGGGACGAAGGCCCCATCGTCGGCGGCGCGTACGGCCCGTACTTCCAGTCGCAAAGGCTCGACATATACCGCGAGTACGCCGAGCGGCTTCTTTCGACCGGACATGCCTACCGGTGCTACTGCACCCCTGAGGAACTCGAGAAAGCCCGGGCCGCGGCACTAGAGCGTGGCGAGTCTAGCGGATACTCCGGGCGCTGCAGACACCTGTCACCGGAGGAGCGCAGGGCCTTTGAGGCCGAGGGCCGCAAGCCCGTGATCCGGTTCAAAGTGGGCGACGGTGAGACGGTGGTGAACGACCTCATCAGGGGCGAGGTCCGTTTCGAGAACAGGTTCATCGACGACTTCGTCATCCTGAGGTCGGACGGATATCCGATGTACAACTTCGCCGCGGTCGTGGACGATACCTTGATGCGGATCTCCCATATCATTCGGGGTGATGAGCATCTTCCGAATACTCCTAAGCAGATCATGATGTACCGTGCGCTCGGGTTTGAGGTACCCAAGTTCGCTCACGTCTCGATGATACTTGGGCCGGACAGGACGAAGCTCAGCAAGCGTCACGGCGCGACGTCCATCGAGCAGTACCGCGAGGATGGCTATCTTCCCGACGCCCTTGTGAACTATCTGGTCCTCCTAGGGTGGGCGTACGATTCCAGCCAGCAGATATTCAGCAGGGAAGAGCTCGTCGAGAAGTTCTCCTTGGAGAGGGTTTCAAAGAATCCCGCGGTGTTCGACCCGGATAAACTGCTCTGGATGAACGGGTATTACCTGCGTGCCACCGACGCGAGGACCCTCGCGCATCTGGCCGTGCAGCACCTCGCGCGGGCCGGGTTCGTGCCGAAGGCTCCTGACGATCGCGAAATGGCGCGTATCGAGAGGATCATGGGGCTCCTCAGGGAGAGGATGCGCACGGTGAAAGACGTTGTTACTGTGGGCGATTTCTTCTTCACGGAGCACGTCTCCTATGATCCGGGGGCTTTTGAGAAGTTTCTCGCTCGCGAGGACGCACCGGAGATCTTGGGCGAGGTCAAGCGAAGGCTGTGGGCCCTCGGGGATGAGTTCACGGCAGAGCGCATCGAGGGGGTTCTACGAGGTTACGCCGCAGAGTTGGGCCGAAAGGCCGGCGATGTGATCCACCCGGTCCGGGTGGCCGTGACAGGCCGCGCGGCAAGCCCGGGGCTTTTCGAGGTCTTGGAGGTGCTGGGCAGGGAGGCGACGTGCTCACGGCTGGATGATGCCCTGTCCAGGCTTTCCGCGGGCAATTGACTAGGGACAGGCTAGGGCGCCTGGATCGGCGCTGGATCGGCGGCTCCGTGCGGCCTCGGCGCGGCCTCTCCAGTGGAGGCGAGGCTGCTGGAGGCGAGGGGCATGTGCGCGGACGCATCTCGCGGGCGTGCAGGAAACGCCGCTCGAGCCTGCGGGAGGGCTTGACGCGGATGCATAGGCTGTGTTACAATTCGCACGTGGGGGCACCACGGTCGGGCAGCGGCCGCGGGAGGCCTCTGATGCGATAAGCGAGAGCGAATGGCGCTGGGGAGTCGTCTAGTGGTAGGACGACAGACTCTGGATCTGTTTGCGGGGGTTCGAATCCTCCCTCCCCAGCCAAAATAAGTTTTCTAGAGTGTGTGGCCCCGTCGTCTAGCGGCCCAGGACACCGCCCTCTCAAGGCGGTGACACGGATTCGAATTCCGTCGGGGCCACCATTTTATGTACTGGTTTGCTGGACGCTGCTAGACGTCTTATTGTGATGGCTGCCGGTGATTGCACAAGGGATGTCAAAGCCCGGCCACTTGCCTGACGGGCCGGATTTCGTCGAAGCCCTCCGCTCGGGTGCCGTCCCCGAGCGCAAACCGGGAGCCCGGCGACTGCTCGCAACGGGGCAAAGACCGACGCACCCTCACTTGGGTGACTTCCTTTGCACGGGAGAAGGCTCAAGGTGCGGCGGCTCGGATACTCCGAGACTGCCAGTCAGCGCTTCCCTGCGCGCATCTCGCTGCGTGGCTTTGCGTGCTTCGCCGCCTATGCGAGGAACGCCGCCACCACCCCTACCAGGAAGATTCCATCATACACGCCCGCCCCACCTATGCTGACGAGTTGAGCGCCGAGTGTGCGGATCTTGGATAGATTCAGGAGGTCGGCCCCAATGAGCGTCCCGATGGTGCCCCCTATGTACGCCACGGGCGCGGCATATTCGCCGGCTAGGAGCAGTGCAGCGCCCGCTGCCACGAGCGGCGGTATGAATGCGGGCAGGGCGATGCCCACGCCGGGCACGAGGCGGGCCATGGACTTAGCGGCCCATGCGACGATGGCGGTCGCAGCGAGCGCCGGTAGGACCGGGGTCCTTTGCAGGAGATAAAAGGCGAACACCGTGGGCACCACCGCTCCCCCCGAAATTCACGGCTATGACCTGTTCGCGCACTTGGGGCGGGTAATAGAAGAGGAACGGGAAGAAGGGCCGCGATCGATCCTCGATAATGACACGCTTTCTGACGACGGGGATGTTGACGACGCTTCCGAGGAGCGAGAGCCCGAAAAGCAGGACTGCGCCTTCGGGCGACAACCCTAGCTTAGTGAAGGATATCGCTGCGACGTTGAAGTAAAACAGGAACACGAGCGCCGGCAATAGCAGGATGAAGAGCAGGACGAAAGGGAGCAAGCCAAACACCGGCACGTCCTCCATTCGGCCGCCGCTGGATTGCGCGGGCCCCTAGCCGCCCGTGGTGCCGGTGCGCGGCGAGCGCGTTGCGGGCGGACTGCGGCCGGGCGATGAACGGGCGGAAAGAGCCGCCGGCCGGCGCGGCGACGACCACCACTATTATAACCGATTCGCGTGCGATGATGGAGCCGACGAGACGCGATTTGCCGCGGACCCGCCCCACGCGGGAGGCGCGCCCGCAGCAAATCGCGGGGAATCCGGTCTGAGCGTGGCCCGGTGAGGCCAGGGGCTAGACTATCTCCACGCCCCAGTTGAGGCCGGAATTGTTGTCCCAGTGGTCTGCGCCGTCCTTGAAGCAGAAGTTGAAGGTCTTGTCCCCCTCCACAGTCACATCGGCTGACCAGGTAACGTCGTCCACCTTGGTCATGGGGGTGAAACGCGCGTTCTCCCAGTTGTCGCCGTATCCTGAGTAAAGATACACGGCATCGGCCCCGCACATGGAGAGGAGACCCTTGTACATGATCGTTCCTTTCTTCTTGCTGGCGAGTGGAATCGGGTCCACCGCCACCCTCCTGTCGATGAACAGATCTCGCATGGCTTTTCTCGGCATGTGCCACCATCACTCCTTACATGCATGGCTGTTGATGTCAGTATTATTATCTTGTCTTTGCCCGTCTTTATGTGCCTTCATGAGCGGCAGGAAAGCTCGCCCGCACAGGTTCGCCCGCTCCGTGCGGGCTCGCGCCAAGTTGCAGTTGCGCGCCAGGTTGCAGCTGCGCGCCCGCCGCCTCCCGGACAACCAGTGTCGAAAGAACCTGGCCGCGTGGAGGAGAACGGCGTATGGAGGAGAAATCACTACCCATACTACAGCTAGGACCCTGGCAACAGGTGGAAGTCAATGCAGTATGAATAGAAGAAGTTCGAGGTAGAGAGCAGAGGGCAGGCGACACCAAGCTGGGAGGGATCGTGAGTGGTTGTTGCAAGCGAAGACCTGCGCCGCGCCGCGCATACGGCGCTCGCTCAGTGCATGGGAGTGTCCGCGGGAGAAAGCGTGCTTGTCGTGACCGACGACAAGCTGAGGGAGATCGGGTATGCCCTATGGGAGGCGGCGCGCTCACTCGGCGCAGAAGCGATGCTCCTTGAGATCATACCAAGGGCGCGGAACGGTGAGGAACCGCCCGCTGCGGTCGCGCGCATCATGAAGTCGGTGGACGTGGTGCTCGCGCCTACGAGCAAATCTCTCTCGCATACCGCCGCGAGGCGGGAGGCGTGCGCGGCGGGGGCGCGCATCGCTACGTTGCCGGGCATAACACGAGACGCCATGATCCGCACCCTGTCGGCGGACTACGCCCGCATCGCCGAGTTGAGCAAGAGGGTCGCGGATATCTTGACGTCGGGCACGACCGCTCGGGTGGTGAGCCCCTCAGGCACCGACATCACCATGTCCCTTGAAGGACGCACAGGTCACCCCGACACCGGGATATACCGTCTCCCGGGCGATTTTGGAAACCTGCCGGCCGGCGAGGCATACATAGCACCAGTGGAGGGCACGGCGGCCGGGGTGATCGTCGTGGACGGCGCGATGGCTGGCGCAGGCGTGCTCGAGGACCATATCAGGATGAAGGTGGAGGAGGGGTATGTGACGGAGATCTCTGGGGGAGAAGCCGCGAGGGCGCTTGAGCAGGCCATAGCTCAGCTGGGGAGACCTGCCAGGAATATCGCGGAGCTGGGAGTGGGGACCAACGACCGCGCGGTGATCACCGGGAAGGTGCTCGAGGATGAAAAGGTGCTCGGGACCGTGCATATCGCGATCGGTAACAACGTGAGCTTCGGGGGCACGGTCGACGTCCCGAGCCATCTGGACGGCATAATCCTCAAGCCCACGCTCGTGGTAGACGGGGTGACGGTGATCGAAGAGGGCACGCTGCGAGTGTGACGGGAGGGGTAACGATGGAACTCGACGAGTATCGGCGGCGAGCGGAGGGCTTTCTTCGCGAGCTGAACGAGGAGTTCTACCGGAATGGTGCTGGGCTGAAGGCCTCGTTGGACACGGCGCCGATATATGAGAGGAACAGCGACCTGTTCACCAGGGCCGAGGTGGAGCGTGCCCTCAGAGATCTGCGAGACGCGGCGGCGTCCCGCTCCGCTGCGCCCCAAGAGCGCTCGGTTGGGGGCAACGGTGGTCTGGCATCGTTCGAGGTAGAGTCGGACACCGCGAGGAGCGCCAGATATCTCGCGGAGTTTGCGTGCCATGGGTACCTTGACATGGCCACGAGAGAGCTGACGGACGCCATCGTGTCCGCGGAGACGCGGGCGGTCGTGGAGTTCGAGGGGAGGACGATCCCATTTCGCATGTCTCAGGTGCTGCTCGCCAACGAACCCAACGAGCGGGCACGGGCCGCGCTCGAGGCCGCACGGCAGCAGGTCACCGAGGCGATAAACCCCAAGCGTGAAGAGCGAATGGAGACGCTTCACTCGCTCGTGCGCGACCTCGGGTTCTCCGACTACGATGCGTTCTGCGCCGACCTTGGGGGCATGGACCTGGAAGGGCTCGCCGCCATGATGGAGGCCTTTCTCGATGAGACGGACGCCGTGTACACGCGTGCGATGGAAAAGGCCACCTCTGCGATCCTCGGAATGCGTCTCAAGGATGTGAGGCGCCACGACCTTGCCTTTCTTTTCCGTGGGGCACGCTTCGACGACATGTTCCGCGGAGACAGGGTCGTGGCCACCCTCGAATCAACCGTCGCGGCCATGGGGCTGCCGCACGACGAGTACCCCAACATACACATAGATGCTGAACCGCGGGACAGCAAGTCCCCGCGCGCGTTCTCGGTGCCTCTTGACGTGCCCGCGCGAGTCGTGCTGGTCATAATGCCTCATGGCGGCCATGACGACTACCACAGCATCCTTCACGAGGCTGGCCACGCGTGGCACTACGGGAGCGTCCGCCGAGACCTCGATTTCGAATACAGGTGGCTCGGGGACAACTCAGTCACGGAGGCGTATGCATTCTTGTTCGAGTATCTTGCTTGCAACGAGCGGTGGCTCGCGGAACACACGACGGGCGCCTTCATCGACGAGTACCGCGCGCACGCCATGCTCCACAAGGCGTACATGTTGAGGCGATACGCCGCGAAGCTTCTGTATGAGCTTCGCCTGCATGGTGGGGGGTCGCTATCAGAGATGCCCGGCGAGTACGCGAGCATTCTGACGGACGCACTGAAAGTTCAATATCCCGAGACCGACTACCTCGCTGATGTCGACGACGGGTTCTACGTGGCCCGATACTTGAAGGCTTGGATGTTCGAGGCTCACTTGAGGGACTTCCTCACGAGACGCTTCGGCGAGCGTTGGTACGCCTACGCCGAAACTGGGGCCGCGCTGCGCGAGCTGTTCTCCGAGGGACAGCGTCTCCCGGTCGAAGAGCTCGCCGCGAGGCTTGGCACAGGTCCGGTGGACCCGTCCCCGCTTGTCCAGGAGATCCTTGATAAGTTGGAGGCGTGATGCGCAAACTTTAAGATGGGACGGTGATACTCGTGACATCGAAGTCGCCTTCAAGAGATCCGCGCCTTTCAAGAAGGAACCCAGGGAAGAGGACCAGGAGGACGTTGGACGTCGACGAGAAGGACTTCCTCGACATGCTCATGACCGAGGTCAACGAGGACGAGGCGTCGGAGGTCCTTGGGAAAGCCCCGGAAGAGAACCTGTGGACGAACCCCGAGGATGAACCAGAGGAAGACCGGCCCGAGTGAGGCCGGTCGCCTTGCCAAGTGGGCGCGTCTGTGTCCGCGTTGTTGCCAGCAAGTGCTGGGTTGCCGGTGCTTGCACGACGGGCCGTGGAGAACTCGGCAGGCTTGCGCGCCGAATTCGAACGAGGCGCGCCGTCCCCAGCGGGCAAGGCCGATAGCCTTGGGCAGGACCGCCCCGCCGAAAAGTAGCGCGAACTCTTGGCGACATACTTACGAGTCCCGGGGCATATTGATAACAGCGGGCGGCTGCGTCGCTACGTGTCGCTCCTTGGGGGCTGAATGCAGTGGAGGTCATTACCCCTGGCCCGCTGGACGAGAGGGTGGCGGATCTGCTTGGCAGGCGAGGCGTGACGGCGGTTGTTGCCACGGTGGACGAGTGGGGCGACCCGTGGACGACCCCGGTCAATACCATAACGTCGGTTTCTGGGACCATCATAAGGATGGCTTTGGAACGTCGCAGCATGGCCTTGGCCAACATCCAGCGGCGCGGGCAGGTGATGATAGCGGTCCTTGACGAAGGAAACATAGCCGTGGGCATCAGGGGACGGGCGGCGGTCGTCAGGCCGTCGATGGTGTCAAATCCGCTCATGGCCATGGTGGAGGTGCATGTGGACGGGTTCAAGGACGACTCGTGGCCCGACTTCGTCGTATGCCAGGGGATACGTACGCGTCCCAGGCACGAGAGCATCACCTTTTCTTTCAGAAACGTGTTTGCGGAGCTGAAAGCCCCGCTACCATCCGAATGAGGCCGGCGGGCCCACCTTATGCCACCTTTTCCCAAGGCACGACCCCCAGGGTCTCCCGACGGGGAGGAACTTGCTCCGGAAACGAGAACTGATATAATGTGTAGTACCTGATGGCGGGTATAAGCCCGCCATCGGCGTCTACTGCCGGATGGGCTCTCCCTCATCGTATTGCGCGGGCGCGGCATGCGACGCCCGTGGGTGAGGGGCCGAAAGGGGAGGAGCATATGGGCGAGTTTGCCCACCTGCACTTGCACACTCAGTACTCGCTCCTCGATGGGGCGTGCAAGCTGCCCGACCTCATGACAAGGGCCCGCGAGGTGGGTGTGAAGGCCCTTGCCATGACGGACCACGGGGTCCTCTACGGGGCCATAGAGTTCTACAAGGCTGCCGAAAAGCACGGCATAAAGCCTATCATCGGCTGCGAGTTGTACGTTGCGAAGAGGAGCCGGCACGATCGTACCCCTCATGTGGACGACGACCAGCATCACTTGGTGGTCCTGGCAAAGGACGACACGGGTTACAGGAACGTTGTGAAGCTCTCGAGCATTGGGTTCGTCGACGGGTTCTACTATAAGCCCAGGGTCGACCTGGAAGCGCTCGATCGCCACCGCGACGGGATAATCGTCCTCTCGGCCTGTCTCGCGGGCGAGATCCCGTCCCTTATCCTGCAGGGAAACCGCGAGGGCGCCAAGCGCAAGGCCGCGGAGTACAAAGAAATGTTCGGGCCCGATAACTTCTACCTGGAGCTCCAGAGCAACGGCATCCGCGAGCAGGACCAAGTGAACGCCGCGCTCATGGAGATCTCTCGCGAGCTTGGCATCCCTCTTGTAGCGACCAACGATGTCCACTACGTGAGGCGCGAGGACGCCCGAGTGCACGATGTCCTCTTGTGCATCCAAACGGGGAAGACCATCGATGACAAAGACCGCCTGCGCTTTCCCACAGACGAGTTCTTCCTCAAGTCCCCGGAGGAGATGGAAGCCGCATTCAAAGACGTGCCGGAAGCGCTGGAGAATGCTCTTGCCATCGCTGAGCGGTGCAATTTCAAGTTCGAATTCGGCAGGTCCGCGGTGCCCGCATTCGAGGTCCCGGAGGGGTACACGGAAGAGACGTATCTTAGGCACCTCTGCTTGGAGGGTCTGAAAAGAAGGTACGGCGAGGCAGCGGGGGATCTTGTAGCAAGGTTGAACTACGAGCTTGACGTAATAGTCAAGATGGGCTATGCTGGCTACTTCCTCATAGTGTGGGACTTCATAAGGTTCGCGAGGGAAAGGGGCATCTACGTGGGGCCCGGCCGCGGGTCCGCGCCCGGCAGCCTCGTCTCTTACGCGCTTGGGATCACCGACATCGACCCGATCAAGTACGGCTTGATCTTTGAGAGATTCCTCAACCCGGAGCGCGTGACCATGCCCGATATCGACGTGGACTTCTGTTTCGAACGGCGTGGCGAGGTCATCGACTACGTAACGAGGAAGTACGGATCCGACAGGGTCGCCCAGATCATCACTTTCGGCACCATGGCCGCGAGGGCGGCCATACGCGATGTTGGGCGCGTGCTCAACTTCCCGTACAACGAAGTGGACAGGATAGCCAAGCTGGTTCCGACAGAGCCCGGGACGACTATTGAGAAGGCCCTCGCATCGTCCCCCGAGCTCAAAGCCGCCTATGACCAGGACGAGAAGGTAAGGAACCTCATAGACATGGCGCGCGCCGTGGAAGGGATGCCGAGGCACGCCTCGGTCCACGCGGCAGGCGTGGTGATCTCGAAGGACCCGCTGGTGGAGCACGTTCCTCTGTACCGGACCAATGATGATGCCATCACCACGCAGTTCGCCATGGAGGACCTTGAGCAGATCGGCGTCCTCAAGATGGACTTCCTCGGGCTGCGCACGCTCACGGTCATCGGCAAGGCCATTGAAATCATCCGCCGCACGCGTGGCGAGGATATTGACATAAGCAAGATTCCCCTCGACGATCCCGCCGTATACGAGGCGCTCAGACAGGGCGACTCGCTCGGCGTGTTTCAGCTCGAGAGCAGCCTCTTCCAAGGGCTTCTCCGCGAGGTCCGGCCGACGTGCTTCGAGGACATCATCGCCATTCTGGCGCTCGGTCGCCCTGGGCCGATGGGGCGCATCCAGGACTTCGCCCAGCAAAAACACGGCGAGAAGCCTGTCGAGTATCCTCACCCCGACCTGGAGCCGGTCTTGAAAGAGACCTACGGAAACATGCTCTACCAAGAGCAGGTCATGATGGTTGCGAGCACCTTGGCCGGTTTCACTCTCGGGGAAGCGGACATCCTGCGGCGGGCCATGGGCAAGAAGAAGCCCGAGGTCCTCGCGGCGCAGCGAGAGAAGTTCATGGAGGGCGCAAGAAAGCGCGGCGTCGACGACGAGACCGCGGCGCAGGTGTTCGACCTCATGGAGTTCTTCTCCGGGTACGGCTTCAACAAGAGCCACAGCGCGGCTTACGCCATGATTTCATACCGGACGGCATGGCTCAAGGTCCACTATCCGGTGGAGTTCATGACAGCTCTCCTCACGAGCGTGACCGGCGCTTCCGACAAGGTCGCGTTCTATGTTGACGCGTGCCGCCAGAAAGGCATAGAGGTCCTGCCGCCTGACATCAACGAGAGCCTTGAGGACTTCACGGCAGTCGGGGGAAGGATTCGATTCGGCCTCGCCGCTGTGAAGAACGTTGGAAGAGGAGCGGTGCAGGCGATCATCGAGGCGCGGGCGGCCGGCGGCAGGTTCAGGTCCCTTGCGGATTTCTGCGACAGGGTGGACCTCAGAGAGGTCAACAAGAAGGCCCTGGAGAGCCTCATACGCTGCGGCGCCTTCGATTCCACCGGCGCGAAGAGGGCGGCGCTCCTCATGGTGCTCGACAGCACCTACGACGCGGCGTCCGCCGGGCGCAGGGAGCGGGAAAAGGGGCAGGCCTCGTTCTTCGATCTGTTCGATGAGAAGGGCGAGTTCGCTTCCAGCGAAGTCCCGCTTCCATCCGTGGCGGAGTTCAGCGAGAGGGAGAGGCTCTCCATGGAGAAGGAGCTTCTCGGGCTGTACGTGTCGGGGCACCCGCTGCAGGGAGTCGCTCCGAAGCTGCGGGAACACGTGAGCGCCCAGGTGGCGACGCTTGCCGACCACCCGGACGGCGACGAGGTGTCCGTCGGTGGGATCATCACAGCGTTCCGAAAGATCGTCACGAAGAACACTGGCCAGCCCATGGCCTTCTTCACTCTGGAGGACCTGACGGGCTCGGTCGAGGTGGTCGTGTTCCCGCGCGTGTACGAGGAGTGCTTCAAGTTCATAGCTGAGGATGCCATCGTGCTGGTGCAGGGTAGGCTCGACGTGAAGGAAGAGGGGCCGAAACTCCTCGCCAACACAGTATTGCCCTTTTCCCCTGATGCCGTGGTGATTCCGGTGGACGGTGAGGCGACCACCAAGGCCAAGCTCGAGCGGCTGAAGAAGAAACTCGAGGGCGCTGGCGGGAACGGCACAATCCCTGTCTTTCTCCGAGTGACCACGCCTGTCGGGGTAGCGGTGGTGTCGACTTCTCCGCACACGTGGGTATCTGCGGAAACAAGGGAGAGCCTGAGCGCGCTCATTGCCGGGGGCGAGCGCCGAGACGAGGTGAGGCAAGGGTTCGGGACCGGTAGGTGAGGAGGCGCTGGGGCGGACTCGAAATCGATTCGGCGAAGGCATCTCAGGCAGTGGACATGGTAGCGCACCGAGGAAGGGCGGACACGCCCGGTGGGAAGGGGAGAAGCATTGTGAAGGATTTGGTGGTGGATATGCTCGCATCCCGAGGAGTGCGGCTGGAGCAGATCGCCCGGATCGTGGTTGAGCTTCAAAGACCCTATCGACCGGATCTGACCGTGGACGAGTGCTTGAGAAGTGTCGAGAAGGTCCTCGAGAAAAGGGAGGTTCAGCACGCCGTGCTCACGGGGATCGCCCTTGACATGCTTGCCGAGAGCGACGCACTGCCGGAGCCGCTCCTATCGCTTGTCAAAACGGATGACCCTTTATACGGGGTCGACGAGATCCTGGCTCTCAGCATAACGAACATATACGGCACGGTGGGGCTCACGAATTTCGGGTACGTGGACAAAAGGAAAATGGGGGTGCTTCGCGGGCTCAACGCACAAGCGGGCAGGTCCGGCTCGAGAGTCAACACCTTTCTCGATGACCTGGTCGCAGGAATAGCCGGCGCGGCGGCCGCGCGCATTGCGCACCGGGGCGAAGCCGCGGGTTGAGCAGTGTGGCTCCGGGCGGCTTGGCCGCTGCGCAGATCCTGAATTGCGCGGTGCCGTGGTGCTGCGGTGCCGTGCGGAGTCCGTTCGCCTGACGGGCTTGCGGCCAAGAAGGATATTCGAGGGCGGGCTAGAAAAGAGCATAAACGTGGGTGGACATACTACATCCGGCGTCTTCCTGTCTTGCAGAGGAGGAAACAGCGAATGTGGACTGTCGTGTACATCGCCGCAAACAAGGTAATGGCAGAGATGATGAAGGAGATGCTCGAAAAAGAGGGGATGCTTGTGATGTTGCGCCCGGTGGGCGTGCCCCACATGGGCAACTCAGCGAATGTCGAGGTGCTCGTGCCGGAATCCGAGGCTGAGGACGCGCAGGAGCTTCTAACTGCAGCGTTCGGAAGGTAGGTACGTATGCCTGCTTTTAAGGACCTTTTCAAGGGCAAACAGAAGTACGTAACCGTAAAGGCCGTGAGCGTGCAGGAGGAACGGGCCGAAGGGTTGTGGACCAAATGTACGCAGTGCGGCGAGCTCACGTACACAAGGGAGCTCGCCCACAACCTCCTCGTATGCCACAAGTGCGGTTTTCACTTCAAGCTCACCGCGGCCCAAAGGCTGTCGATCACTCTGGACGAGGGGAGTTTCACGGAGTTCGACTCAAACCTCGTCTCCGCCGATCCCATCGAGTTCCCGGGGTACGCCGCCAAGCTGGAAAGAACGAGGCAGGCCACCGGGCTCGAGGAAGCCGTGATCACGGGGCAGGGGACCATAAACGGCTACCCGGTCATGATAGGAGTCATGGATTTCTCCTTCATCGGCGCGAGCATGGGCTCGGTCGTTGGAGAGAAGGTGACCCGCCTCTTCGAGCGGGCCACGCGGCAGCGTGTTCCCGTGGTGATGTTCTGCGCTTCCGGGGGTGCCCGGATGCAGGAGGGCGTGTTGTCCTTGATGCAGATGGCCAAGACGAGCGCGGCGTGCGCGCGGCTGTCGGAGGCAGGGGTCTTGTACATCTCAGTACTCACGAATCCGACCACTGCTGGCGTCCTGGCGAGCTTCGCTTCGCTCGGCGACATCATCATCGCGGAGCCGGGCGCTCTCGTAGGCTTTACGGGCCAGAGGGTGATCGAGGAGACCATCAGACAGAAGCTGCCGCCCGGCTTCCAGAGCGCCGAATTCGTGATGGAACACGGCATGATAGACATGATAGTCGAGCGACGCGACATGAAGAAGACCCTTGCCTCTTTGCTCGCGCTCCACGAAAGGAGGCACGAGGTGGGATGATCAACCCCACGTTGGACTTCGAAAGGCCCCTGGTGGAGCTGGAGAAGAGAATCGAGGAGCTCCGGAATTTCAGTCGCGAGAAGGAGATCGACCTGTCCGAGGAGATAGCTACCCTGGAGAAAAAGGCCGAGATGCTTCGGCGCGAGATATTCGATAACCTCACGCCCTGGCAGCGCGTGCAGATAGCGCGTCACCCGAGGCGGCCTACGACGCTGGACTACATAAACCTCATCTTCGACGAGTTCATCGAGCTTCACGGCGACCGCGCCTTTCGCGACGACGGAGCGGTCGTGGGCGGGATCGCGAGCCTGGCCGGTCGTCCCGTCACGGTGGTCGGAACGCAGAAGGGTCGCGATACCAAGGAGAACCTCGCGCGAAACTTCGGAATGCCTCACCCGGAGGGATATCGCAAGGCGCTGCGGCTGATGAGACAGGCCGAGAAATTCCGCAGGCCTGTCGTGTCCTTCGTAGATGTGGTCGGCGCCTACCCGGGTGTTGAGGCCGAGGAACGCGGGCAGGGCCAGATCATCGCCCGTAACCTGGAGGAGATCTCGAGGCTTGCCACGTGCATCGTGGTGGTCATAACCGGTGAGGGAGGGAGCGGCGGTGCCCTCGCCATAGGGGTCGGCGACAGGCTCCTCATGCTCGAGAACGCGTATTTCTCCGTCATCTCGCCGGAGGGGTGCGCCGCGATCCTGTGGAAAGACGGGTCGAAGGCGCAGGAGGCTGCCGACGTGCTGAAACTCACCGCTCCGGACATGAAGAGGCTCGGGATCGTCGATGAGGTGCTCCCTGAGCCCTTGGGCGCCGCTCACAAAGACCGGGACGCGATGGCGCGCATTATCAAGGACGCTCTCATAAGAAGCATAGATGAGCTCGCCGGAATCCCGCCTCGCAGGCTGATCGAGAGGCGTTACGCCAGGCTTCGCAGGATAGGCGAGTTCATGATTCGCGAGGCCGCGCAGGAAGGGTTCCCCGAGACTGCCTTGGCAAGCGGAGGCGGCTCGGTTCAGGCGGCGGCCGGGCCCGGAGGCCCGAAGGGAGAGGCCAGATCTTGAAACGAATAGGGATTCTCACGAGCGGGGGCGATGCCCCGGGCATGAATGCGGCGATCAGGGCCGCGACCAGGTGCGCGCTGTACAACGGGATGTCAGTAGTCGGAGTGAATCGAGGGTATCAGGGACTTATCGAAGGCGACATGTTCGACATGACCTCCCGCAGCGTAGGAGACATCATCCAACGCGCGGGGACCATGTTGCGGTCCGCGCGGTCTGACGAGTTCATGACCGATGCTGGCCGCAGGAAGGCCCTGGACCAAATGTCGAGACACGGGATAGAAGGCCTGGTGGTCATCGGCGGTGACGGCACGTTTCGCGGTGCTCGCGCGCTCGTGGACATGGGCACGCCCGTGGTCGGAATCCCCGCGACCATCGACAACGACATCTCGCTCACCGATTACACCCTCGGGTTCGACACGGCCGTCAACACAGCCGTCGACGCGATCACGAAGATACGGGATACTGCAAGCTCGCACGGCCGCAGCAACGTGATAGAGGTCATGGGGCGGGACACCGGTCACCTCGCGCTTGCCGCCGGGTTGGCCGGCGGGGCGGAGTACATCTTGATCCCCGAGGTGCCTTACGACCTCGACGCGATATGTGAAGGCATCAAGGCGGGGTATAGGCGCGGTAAGACCCACAGCATAATCGTGGTGGCCGAGGGCGTGGGCGGATATCATTCTCCCGACGAGCCCCACCATGAGAGCATAGGGTTCAAGATAGGCGAGGCTGTGCAGGAACGGACCGGCCTTGAGACAAGGGTCACTGTGCTCGGGTACATACAGAGGGGTGGTACGCCCACGGCCCGCGACAGGTTGCTTGCGACGATGTTCGGATGCAAAGCGGTTGAGTTGCTGAAGGAGGGTCAAGCCGCTAAGGTTGTTGGGGTCGTGGGCGGCGAGATCCGGGTTTTCGACGTTGACGAGGTCACGGCAACGCGCAAGAAGGTTGATCTGAGCCTTTACAATGTGGCTGTGATGCTTTCGAAGGTGTGAACCCGGGCCTCTGCCTCTCCGGTGGTTGCCTCTCCGGTGGTCGGGTGCCCCCGCCCCGGCAGCATGCCCGGCCTTGCACCCGGCTGCGTGCCCTGCCACGCACCTGGTGCTGGTGCGCACCAGATGTGGCCTGGGGCCCGCGCGCCCCGGCCCCCTGCTCGCAACAACGGACCGGCGCCTCCCGGTGCGGGCTTGCGGGAGGGGCCAGTGCTTGCGGGACGGGCCAGCAGGGGAAACGCCCTCTCGACACGGTATTTTGACAGCGGCATCGGTGTGAAGCCCTTCCCTTAAGGAAGGGTTTCGGTGTATCAGGGAGAAACAAGAAGGGACTGGCATACGGCGCGTCCCTATGAGGAAGGTGAGGAAGGGGGTATGCACGTGCGCAGGACGAAGATCGTGTGCACGCTCGGGCCCGCCACGGACGAGCCCGGCGTCCTAGAGGCTCTTGTGAGGGCGGGCATGGACGTCGCCAGGATCAACGCGTCCCATGGTACGTATGAAGAACACGCGTCCCGCATAAAGCGTGTGAGGGATGCGGCCAGGGAATGCGGAAAGCATGTGGGGATCATGTTCGACCTTGCTGGTCCCAAGATCCGCACAGGTCCTATAAAAGGGGGCAAGGTCGAGCTTAAAGAAGGCTCGTTCGTCTCCCTGGTGCCCGGGGACGAGGAGGGGGACGCGACAAGGGTGTTCGTGAATTACCCCGAGCTTCTCGAGAGCGTGTCCCCGGGCGGCAAGATCCTTCTCAGCGACGGCCTGATCGAGCTCGAGGTGGATCATGTGGGCGATGGCGAGGTTGTGTGCCTGGTCAAGACCTCGGGCGAGCTCGCGTCGCGCAAGGGCGTGAGCCTGCCTGGTGCAAAGGTGCGGTTCAGGGCGGCAACGCGCAAGGACGTCTCCGACATTCAGTTCGCCTCGGCTCAAGAGGTCGATTTCGTAGCGTGCTCTTTCGTGCAAACCGCGGAGGACGTGGTCCGGGTCCGGGCTCTCCTGGACGCGGCGGGGTCTGACAGTCACATAATCGCGAAGATCGAATCCAGCGAAGGGATAGAGAACATCGACTCGATAATGAGGGTTGCAGACGGCGTCATGGTGGCCAGGGGTGATTTGGGCGTGGAGACGCCCCCGGAGCGGGTGCCTCTCGTTCAGAAGGTGATAATACAAAAGTGCAACGCCGCAGGCAAGCCGGTGATCACCGCCACGGAGATGCTGGAGTCCATGATCGAGAATCCTAGGCCGACGAGGGCCGAAGTGACTGACGTGGCGTGCGCGATCTTCGATGGCACCGACGCGGTGATGCTGTCCGCTGAGACTGCTGTCGGCAAGTACCCTGTCGAGGCCGTGTCCATGATGTCGCGGATCGCGGAGAGCACGGAAAGCGGCCTCCCGTACGAGGACATCCTGCGGGCCAAGGGTGTCGCGCCCTCGAGGAGCGTCGCGGACGCGATCAGTCATGCCACGTGTCAAACCGCGCATGACCTTGGTGTCAAAGCGATACTCACCTCGACCGAGTCTGGCGCGACTGCGCGTATGGTATCGAAATACCGCCCCCGAGCCCCGATAATCGCTGCCACACCCAACCCGAGGGTCGCCGCGAAGCTGAGCCTCGTCTGGGGGGTGCTTCCCACTCTCGTGCGCAAGGCGGCCAGTATCGACGACGTCCTCGATGTGGCCATCGAGGCGGCGGTGTCGCTAGGCATGGTGAGCCGGGGGGATCTCGTGATCATCACAGCGGGGGTAAGAGCAGGCGTTCCCGGGACGACGAACATGCTCAAAGCCCACAGGGTTTGACAGCGTGCCAGGGTTCGTGTTGCGGCGGACGGCGGGTCATTGCCGGAGCAGGTGAGGTTGAGGCCCTTCGGGCGCCGGACCGGGCGGAACGGGGGCGTGCCTGAGGGCCCGCAGCTCGCGGCCTTGGCGGCGAGGGCGCGCGAAAGTTGGTCCGTTATGAAGAAGGAATACGAGGGCGACTGGAGAATAGAAAAGGTTGGCGGGCGAATCCTATACCGTGACGACCTTTGATGACGCGTGGCGAGAGGTAGGAGCCGACGCGTTTTTCCGGGGGCGCAGGCGACCCGGCGGGACCGTTGGTGTCCCGGGCCCTCAGGATCGCGACGAGGGTTTCCGTCAAGCGTGCCCGGGAAGGCCCGAACGGTGCAAGACAGAAGGAGGAATGTGCATATGCCGCTGGTGACAACGAAGGAAATGCTCAAGAAAGCCCAGGCCGAGCGCTACGCGGTTGGCGCTTTCAACGCCAATAACCTCGAGTACGTTCAGGCCATCATCGAGGCTGCGGAGGAAGAGAAAGCTCCGGTAATCCTCCAGGCGAGCCAGGGAGCGATCAAGTACGCCGGGCTCAAGATGGTCGTGGCCATGGTAAAGGCTGCGGCTGAAGAGGCGAGTGTGCCAGTGGCGCTCCACCTGGACCACGGCACTGACTACAAGCAAAACGTGAAATGCCTCGCTGCCGGGTTCACCTCCCTGATGTTCGACGGCTCGTCTCTCCCCTTTGAGGAGAATGTCGCCATAACCAAGAAGATCGTGGAAATGGCGCATGCGGCGGGCATCCCTGTTGAGGCTGAGCTGGGCAAGGTGGCCACTGCGGGCCACGTGACCGAGGAAGAAATCAAGGCCCTTATGACCGACCCCGAAGAGGCGAAGAGGTTCGTCGAGGAGACGGAGGTCGACTCGCTCGCCGTGGCCGTTGGGAGCGTACACAAGATGACGACCCAAGCTGCCAAGCTTGACGTGGAAAGGATAGCGCGGATCAGGGAGCTCACGGGCGTGCCGCTCGTGCTTCACGGCGCGTCCGGTGTGACTGACGAAGGTTACAAGATGGGCATCGCGGCAGGAATATGCAAGATCAACATAGCGACCGAGCTCAACAAGGCGTTCACGCGCGGCATACGCGAGGCGCTCCAGAAGAATCCCGACGAGATCGACCCGAGGCGCATAGCCGGAGTGGGCCGCGACTATATGAAGGAAGCCGTGAAGGCGAAGATGCGCCTTTTCGGGTGCTCGGGAAAGGCCTGAGTGGCGTGGGAAAACACCGGATCTCTTGGAGCTTGGGGTTTGCGGAGGAGGGTGCTTGAAATGCCTGAGATCAAGAAAATCGGGGTTTTGACTGGTGGAGGCGACTCCTCAGGGCTCAACGCGGCGATCAGGGGCGTTGTGATGAGGGCGGCCGATTACGGCTATGAGGTCCTGGGGATCCATGACGGCTGGGCTGGGCTCATAAACGCTGACGCTGCGCCTCTCGGCATTGATGACGTCAGGGAGATCCTCTCTCATGGGGGAACGGTTTTGGGCACATCCCGGACCAACCCGTTCAAAAAGGAAGAAGACGTCGTAAAATGTATCGAGAACGTAAAGAAGCTGGGGCTCGATGCGGTAGTCGCCATCGGGGGCGACGATACGCTGGGCGTTGCGAATAAGCTCACCGGGCGCGGGGTGCCGTGCGTCGGAGTGCCGAAGACCATGGACAACGACGTATCGGGCACAGATTACTGCATCGGCTTTGACACCGCTGTGACAGTGGCTGTGGACGCCGTCGAGAGACTGCGCGATACGGCGCGGTCGCACAGGCGGATCATGGTGCTTGAAGTGATGGGCAGGGACGCCGGGTGGGTCGCGTTGGTCACCGCAATGGCCGGCGGAGCTGACTGGGTGCTCATTCCCGAGGTCGAGCCGGACCTGGACGCCATGTGCAACCACCTGCGTAACCTTCGCGCGTCCGGCAAGAAGTACGGGGTCGTCGTGGTCTCAGAAGGCGTGAAGCTTCCCGGTGTTTCGGAGGAGCCTACCGGCGATGTCGACGCGTTCGGCCACGTTAGGCTCGGTCTGCGCGGCGTCGGGCACGCCGTGGGCAACGAGATCGAGAAGCGGACCGGCATCCAAACCAGGGTCGCGGTGATCGGCCACATTCAGCGTGGTGGGTCGCCCACTGTGAACGACAGGTTCTACGCAACGAGGTTGGGCATGGCAGCCGTTGACCTCGTCAGTCGTGGGGAGTTCGGCAAGATGCCTGCGTTTGCTGGTGGCGAGATCAGGGTGGTTGACCTCGCGACCGCTGTCGGCAAGACCAAGTCGGTGCCGGAGTCCCTTTATAAAGAAGCGATGGCTCTATTCAAGTAGAGACCTCTTTCTGCTGGAGACCTCTCTTCTGCCGGGGACTTGTCTTGCAGCTGAGACCTCTCTTCCATCGGCAGGCTGGAGCAGCGAGACGGCGCGGAGGGGCTGGGCGAGGCAGGGGGTCATGGCGTGTCACGCGTTATGTCGCGGAGAGACCTGAAACCCCGGCGCACGCTCATCGCAATCGCTGCGCAGGAGATTCGAGGATGAGGTCCATGGGCCTTGATGGCATGATCACCGCCTGGGTTCCGTCTGTTGCGTTCCTGGGCGGTGGTTTTTTCTTGATGGCTGTGGGCGTACCCATCTCTTCGCTCGCGATGTTCAGCTTCGCGGCTGCGGCGATGCGTGCCGAGCGCTGGCCGTGGGCCTACACCGCCCTCTTGGTGGGGTTCTTCACTGCAGCCGGGCACGTTAGCTCGTACGCGGTGTTTCGCGCTGCCGGCCGTCATCTCATGGACACGCTTGCCCGTCGTCTCCCTTCGCTGTCGCGCGTGCTCGCGTACCTGAAGGCATCCGCGAGCCGCGGGCGGCCACGCGCCGTGCTCGGGCTCTTCGCGCTCCGCTGGGTAGGTGTGGGATACAGCCAGGTATTCTGGGTCCTCGGAGCCCTCGGCGATGACGGCGAGCGCACGTTGCGCGCGCTTGTTGTCACCGATGTCATCTGGGCTGCAACATGGTCGTGGGCGCTTGCGAGGATCGTTGCCGATGTGCCGAAGCTTGGGCAATACATGGCCTTGGCGGGGTGGGTCCTCCTTGGCGTCGGCGTGCTGGCCGTGAGTGTGCGCGAGGCGGTCCGTTGGCTTGGGCGGCGCTCGGGTCGGCGGAGGCGGTAGGGCAATGTGAGCGATCGACGGGGGTCACGCGGAGCGGTGGATGTCCGCGAGCGCCTTTTCGTACGCCTCGAGATCTCTGGAGCTGAAGAGCACGAACCGAACTTCGTCAAGGGCCCGTCCCATTGGGCTCACTAGGAAATCCTTCACAGCACGCAATGCGACGCGGGCGGCCCGCTCAACCGGAAACCCGTAAGCCCCCGTGCTGATCGAGGGAAACGCCACCGTTCGAAGGCCGTGCTCCGTGGCGAGCTTGAGGCTGCTGCGGTAGGCGCTTGCGAGAGTCTCCTCCTCACCGTGGGTGCCGCCGTGCCAAACCGGTCCTACGGTGTGGATGACGTATTTCGCCTTGAGTCGACCCCCAGCGGTGATCACCGCCTGCCCCGCAGGAAGGCGTCCCCTTTCCTTGCGTATCCGTGCGCACTCCTCATAGATCACTGGCCCGCCTGCCCTGTGGATGGCACCGTCCACGCCCCCGCCTCCAGCGAGCTCCGAGTTTGCCGCGTTCACTATGGCGTCTGTCTCCTGTTGGGTTATGTCGCCTTGGACGAGCCTCAGCAAGGTTCTACCTATCGTCACATCCATGCCTGAAACCCCTCCCTTTTGAGTAAGCGTGCGTGAGACTGCTGAAATCTCCCACACTATGATGCCTCACCCCGACCGAGGCCCACAAAGCCGTCGCCGTCGCCAAGGTCACCCGAATTCGCAGTTATTGAGGCGACTCAAGGGTGTCGTGCATTGGACCTTGTCCTTCCTCCACCAGTTGCCCAAGTATGTCGCCAAAAGTTCGCGCCACTTTTCGGCGGGACGGCCCTGCCTAAGGCTATCGGCCTCGCCCTCCCGGGACGGCGCGCTTGCGGCGCGCCTTGTCCGAATTCGGCGCTCAAGACGGCCGAATCCTCCACGCCGCGTCGTGGTGCAAGCACCGGCAACCCTAACGCCGTCAAGAAAGGAGACGAAGACTTGTGGCGCCACGCTTAGTCGGTCGGTTGCCAGCGCCGGACACGGAGATGGCGCCCCGAACGGTGCGCGGCTCGCCCTAACCCGTATCCGCGCAAACGTACCATTCAAACAGACTATTCTCAAATAGACTATTCTAGCGTGCCCGGCGCATTCCTTTCGGGCGGCCTCTGGCTGGACTGCCAGGAATCCGCGTCGCTTTTCGGCAGCCGCTTTTCGGCAGATGAAGTTCATCCGTCCATCCAGAGCTGCCGACCGAAAGCCGCTGATGCTGATGGTGCTTGAGCGTGGGGATGCTTGAGCGCAAGGACCCGATGGTATTACGCTATCCCGGGCCACTTGAAGCCCGCAGAGATGGCGCTGGGGTCGGGCAAATCGGCAGTCACCGGGGAAGCTCAACAGTCTCCGTACCTCGATCTTTCGCGCATCCGCCCCCGCGTCCAATACCCCGGCGTCCGGTGTGTGCCTCCCGCGCACCTCCCGCAGGCTCGCCGCCGCAGATTCTCCGCAGGTTTTCCTCACACCGCGCATCCCACGCATTTCCCTAATGGGCTCTTTACGTTCGAAAGCGTACGAAAATGAAGGAGGATTCAGGCACCGCTGCGTAGAACAATCAAGCCGTAGGAATCGAGCCGCCGGAATCAAGCCGTGAGAATCACGCTGCGGGACACGCTGAGGGAATCAGACTGTCGGAACCAAGCGTGGGAATCGGGGAGTTGGAATCAGAGCATGAAAACAGGCGGTGCTCAGGGCACCGCTCATCTCACGGAAGAAGCCACGGACCGGGTCGGAGCGGGGCCTGCGTACGCCGCCGGGGCGGCGGGCGTGAGTGTGTGGAGGGAGATTACGGGACAGGATCGGGGGTGGAGCGGGTGGAAGTCAAAGGCTACCTTCTCCCGGACGACCTCTACTACGAGCCGAATCATAGCTGGGGCAGGGTGGAGGGCGACGTCGTGACGGTCGGGATCAACGACTTCGCCCAGAAGCTTGCGGGGGAGTTCGTGTCGGTGGATCTCCCGGCGGTCGGCAGGAAGGTGCACCAAGGAAAGCCCGCGGCCGCGGTCGAATCCGGCAAGTGGGTGGGACGCGTGTACGCGGTTGTCACCGGCGAAGTCATCGAGGTGAACGAGGATCTGGAAGACGACCCGACGCTTCTGAACACAGACCCGTATGGAGAGGGCTGGGTCTTCAAGGTGAAAATGGATGATCCCGCGGAGCTGGCGAATCTGATGCGGGGAGACAGGGCGGTCAGGTGGCTCGAGGAAGAGATAGAAAAGCACGCGAAATGAGCGGCGTGAACGACACGGCGAGCGCGGTCTTGACGACGCTTGGGCAGGAGGGAGCCACGACATGAGTGTTCGTCTCTCGTCCTGAGCGTCTCGTCCTGAGCGCGTCAGGGTTGCCAGGGCTTGCACGATGGGGCGCCGCAAATCCGGCTAGCCCGGGCGCTGGATTCGAACGATTCGCCACGCGGGGCGAACCCCCGTCGGAGGGCGACGCTGGCAGCCCTAGACGGCACCTCGGCGCTGAAAAGCAGCGGGGTTTGCGGCGATCTGCATTGAGCGTCCTGCCATTTCGGCAGGCTGCATCGCAAGGGGGTTTTGGCCGTGGAGTCCGGCACGTGGGGAGAGAAAGACCGAGCGGTCGTCACCGTCCTCGATCCCGAGTTCAAGCACGAGATCGCCCGCGAGCCCGGGGGCGAGAACATCAAGTATTGCTTCCAGTGTGGCACGTGCACGTCAGGGTGCCCCGTGGCGGAGCTCGACAGCAGGTATAACCCGCGACGCATCATACGCATGGCGATCCTCGGGATGCGGGAGCGGGTGCTGTCGAGCGATTTCATCTGGCTGTGTTCTACCTGCTATACCTGCTATGAGCGCTGCCCGCAAGACGTGAGAATCACCGAGGTGATGAACGCCCTCAAGAACATGGCCGTGAAGGCCGGGTACATACACCCAGCCTTCCGGGCGCAGGCTGAGCTCGTCGGCGGACACGGGCGGCTGTACGAGATCGACGAGTTTACCAACGAGAAGCGCGCGGAACTCGGGCTTCCGGCTCTTCAGAGCGACTTGGTCGAGGCGGTGGAGATATTCGGGATGACGGGGCTCGCAGACCTACTTTCCCGCAAAGGTGCGTGATGAGCGGTGAGGTACGCGATATTCCTGGGTTGCACGGTCCCAGTGCGTAATCTCAGCTATGAGCTGTCCGCAAGGCGCGTAGCCGCTGAACTCGGCATCGAGCTTGCCGACATCCCGGACTTTGGCTGCTGCGGTTACCCGGTGAAGTCGGTTCACCACGAAACGTCGCTGCTCCTCGCGGCGAGGAATCTCTCTTTGGCCGAGGAAAAGGGGTGTGACGTCTGCACCTTGTGCAGCGCGTGCACGTCCGTCTTGACCGAGACGGCCCGACAACTCGCGGCGGACGAGGGTTTGCTTGAGGAGGTGAACCGACGCCTCGGAGCGATCGGACGGAGGTATTCCGGCAAGGTACAGGTGAAACACCTGGCACGCGTGATATACGAAGACGTGGGCCTGGAGAGGGTCAAGAAGACGGTAAGACGGCCGCTGGATGCGTTTCGCATTGCGTCTCATTACGGGTGTCATTACCTCAAGCCTTCCGGAATCTACGACGGGTTCGACCACCCCGAAGTGCCCAGGTCCCTCGACATGCTCGTGGCCGTCACAGGAGCTGAGCCCGTCGACTACGCCACAAAGAAGGAGTGCTGCGGCGGCGCGATCCTCGGGGTGGACGAGAACATTGCCCTTCAGATGAGCCGGGCGAAGCTGGACGACATAAAGGCCCACGGGGCCGACGCCATCAATTTGATATGCCCGTTCTGCAGCGTCATGTACGGAGCGAACCAGCGCAAGATCCAGGCCAAGTATGGCACCAGGTACGACCTCCCAATTCTCTATTATCCACAGGTCCTGGGGCTTGCCATGGGCATCGACGCTGAAGAGCTGGGCCTCTCCCAGAATCCCATAAAGCCGAAGGCGCTCTTGGCGAAGATCTCATGAGCTGCCACCGGGCTGCATGGCGGCGGGCCGCGCCCGGCCAGCAGACGAGCGACGCGCGTTGCGGCGAGCACGGCAAGCGCGGCCAGCGCGGGGCGTGCGCGGCTGACGAGGCTTCACGGCCTCACAGCGACACGTGTGACGTAACGCAAAGGTGGTGTGACGGTGCGATGCGGGCATCTACGCCACAGCCGAGAATCGGCGTTTACGTGTGCCACTGCGGCCTTAACATCGCCGGCGTTGTCGACGTGGTCTCCGTGAGGGAGGCCGCTTCCTTGCTCGACGGGGTGGTGATCGCCCGCGACAACAAGTACACTTGCAGCGAGGTCGGGCAGAAAACCATCGCCGACGACATCAGGAACTTCGCGCTTGACCGCGTGGTGATCGCGTCTTGCTCGCCGAGGCTTCACGAGAAGACGTTTCGGACGCTCCTTGAAAAGTGCGGTCTCAACCCGTTCCTTCTCGAGATGGCGAACATACGGGAGCAATGTTCATGGGTGCACCCGGGTGACGCTGCGGCCGCAACGGAGAAGGCCAAGGCGCTCGTGCGGTCGGCTGTGGCCAGGGCGAGGCTTCTCGTCCCGCTTTCTCGCAGCCAGGGGCGGGTCGTGCCCAAGGCCATGGTGGTGGGAGGCGGCGTCGCGGGAATATCCGCCGCGCTCTACCTGGCCAACATGGGGATAAAGACCTATCTCGTTGAGCGCGAGCCGTCCATCGGAGGCCATATGGCCATGCTCGACAAGACGTTTCCAACCCTTGACTGCAGCCTCTGCATCCTTTCACCCAAGATGGTGGAGGTCGCCGAGCACGAGAATATCGAGGTCTTGAGCTACTCTGAGGTGGAGAAAGTCGATGGTCAGGTCGGGGACTTCCGAGTGCAACTGAGACGCAAGGCACGCTACGTTGATGAGGCCAAGTGCACTGGTTGCGGGCAGTGCGCGTCCAAGTGCCCCGTGAGGGCGCCCGACGAGTTCAACCGTGGCATGGGTGAGCGGAAGGCAATCTACATTCCGTTTCCTCAGGCCATTCCGCCCGTGTATGTGATCGACGTGGAACACTGCAGGTATCTGACAGAGGGCAAGTGCAGGGTGTGCGAGAAGGTGTGCGAGCGCGGTGCGATCGCGCTTGACCAGACTGACCGCGTGGAGACGGTCGAGGTCGGCGCCATCGTCGTGGCTGCAGGGTTCGAGCCATACGACGCGTCGAAAAAGCCGCAGTATGGCTACGGCCGTTACCCCAATGTCATCACCAGTCTCGACTTCGAGAGGATCATCTGCGCCGACGGACCCACCCACGGCAAACTGAAGAGGCCGGGCGACTGGGCAGCTCCGAAGCGCGTGGCGTTCATACAGTGTGTTGGATCCCGCGACGAGCATCGCCTGGACGGAGCTGGGGCCTACTGCTCCCGCGTGTGCTGCATGATCACGGCGAAGCAGGCGTTCATGATCAAGGAAAAGGACCCCGCCATCGAGGTGTACGTATACCACACCGACATGCGGACCGCCGGGAAGGGGTTCGAGGAGTTCTATCGGCGCGCAAGAGCGCAGGGAATAGTCTTCATTCGGGGCAAGCCAGGCGAGGTCCGTGGGGAGCCAGACGGATCGCTCCGCGTGGTCTGCGAAGACATCGACTCCGGGTGCGTTCTCGACATGCGTTTCGACCTGGTGGTGCTCGCGGTGGGGCTCGCGCCGCCCAGGGGCCTGGCAGAGCTCGCCCAGCGTCTGAACCTTTCGCACAGCGCGGACGGGTTCCTCTTGGAAGGGCACCCGAAGCTTCGCCCCTTCGAGACGTCCATTGACGGTGTCTATCTCGCGGGCTGCGTTCAGTCTCCCAAGGACATCCCTGACAGCGTCGCCCAGGCGGGAGGCGCCGCAGCGGCCGCTGCGGCGACGTGCTCGCGGGAACGGATAGAAATAGACCCGCTTGGCCCGGTCATCGACGAGCAGCTTTGCATCGGCTGCAGGCTATGCGAGACGCTCTGCCCATATGGGGCGATCAAGATGGAAAAGACCGATAGGGGGTACAAAGCGAGAGCCGTTGAAGTTGCGTGCAAAGGCTGTGGCGTGTGCGGTGCCTCGTGCTCCACGAGGGCGATAACGATGAAGCATTACTCCACAAGCCAGCTTGTTGCGCAGGCGGAAGCGCTCCTGGAGGTGGGCTAGAATGGCGGGTCTCGCGTCCGGGGGTCCTGTGCGCAGGGAAGATGGGCAAGAGCTCCAAAGGTTTGAACCACGGGTGATCGGATTCCTGTGCAACTGGTGTTCGTACGCAGGAGCCGACCTTGCGGGCACGTCGCGGCTCGCCTATCCCGCGAACCTCCGCATCGTCCGCGTCATGTGTTCCGGCCGTGTGGACCCGGAGATAATGGTCGACCCGTTCCTTCGCGGGGCTGACGCGGTCATGGTGCTCGGATGCCATCCCGGGGACTGCCACTACCTGAGCGGGAACTATCAGGCGGAACAGCGGGTCCGCACGTTGTGGATGGTGTTCGATCATCTCGGGATTGATCGTGCGCGGCTGTATCTCGACTGGGTCTCGGCGGCAGAGGGTGCCAGATTCGCGGACATGGTGTCTGACTTTGTCGAGCAAGTGAGGGCCCTCGGCCCGGCGGGCGGAGGCTCCGCATCCAGAGAAGGGCTCTCGCGGGACGAGTTCGTGTTTCGGAGCGAGATCGCAAGACGCGTGGCTGCCAGCGAGAGGTTCAGGTGGCTCGTGGGGCGTAGCAAGGCCCTTTGCGAGCGGGGCAACGTGTATGGCGAGAGGATCTTGCCGGAGAAGGTGGCCACCCTGCTGCAAGGCGTCATCGCAGATGAGTGCGTGCGTGCGGCCATAGAGGTGCTCGCCGCGGAGGCGCCCGTGTCGGTCAAGGACATCGCCGCGCGTCTCGGAATCTCGGCGCAGATCGTCCTGGAACAGGCCGCCTATCTGAAGCGGCGGGGCGTCATAGAGCCATACGACGTGCTGGGCCGCTCGCCAAGGTACGTGCTGCGGGGCGCCAGGGCGTAGAGTCAGCGTAGGGTCCACTTCGGGAGGGTGCACTTCGAGCGGGGGCGCATGACATGGGTTGCGGGGCGAGCGGTTCAGGTGGAGAGGCTGTGGGTGCGGTGCTAGTGGTCGGCGGGGGCATCGGAGGCATGCAGGCCGCGCTCGACCTGGCGGAGCAAGGCTTCTTTGTGTACGTCGTGGAAGCGGGTCCGGCCATCGGCGGCGCCATGGCGCGACTGGACAAGACATTCCCTACGAACGATTGCTCGATGTGCATACTCTCACCCAAGTTGGTCGAGTGCGGACGCCACCTCAACATTGAAGTGATAACCAATTCCACGGTGGAAAGAGTCGAAGGGAGGCCCGGGGATTTCACGGTGACCGTGTCGAGCAGGCCGCGCTATGTTGACGCCGAGAAATGCACAGGGTGCGGCATTTGTGCTCAGCACTGCCCTGTGGGAGCGGCCCGCGACACCTTCAACGCGCGGCTCACGGCGCGGCCCGCCATTTACATCGATTACCCGCAGGCGGTGCCCCTCACTTATGTGATAGACCGCGACGCGTGCGTCGGGTGCGGCCTGTGCGAGAACATGTGCCTCGCCGGCGCCATCCGCTACGACGACGCGCCGCGCGAGCGTGCGGTTTCCGTGGGAGCGATCGTGCTCGCTCCCGGATTTCGCCTTCTAGACCCGTCGCTTCGTGACGAGTATGGGTACGGCAGATATCCGAACGTCCTCACCAGCATGGAATTCGAGAGGATCCTGAGCGCCTCAGGGCCGTATGAGGGGCGCGTGTTGCGCCCGTCCGACGGCGACGTTCCCGAGAGGATAGCCTTCATACAGTGCGTCGGGTCGCGCGACCGGGCGCGTGGGGCCCGCTACTGCTCCTCTGTGTGCTGCATGTATGCGACGAAAGAAGCGGTGATCGCGAAGGAGCATGCGCCGGGCATCCAGGCGACCATCTTCTACATGGACATGAGGTCCTATGGGAAGAGGTTTGATGCATACGTAGAGCGGGCGAAGACAGAGCACGGCGTGAGGTACATCCGCACGCGGGTTGCCGGGGTGTCCGAGATCCCCGCGACCCATAACCTCATCGTGTCGTTCGAGCGGGGCGACGGCACGATCGCTAAGGAGGAGTTCGACCTCGTCGTGCTCTCCGTGGGGCTCGAGCCCCCAGACAACGTTGAGCGGCTTGCGCGGGTCTTTGGAATAGACCTCGACGAAAGCGGGTTCGCGAAAACGGGCCCGTTCGATCCCCTTTCCACCACCAGGCCCGGCGTGTACGTATGCGGCGCGATGCAAGGCCCGAAGGACATCCCCGAGACCGTGACGCAAGCCAGCGGGGTCGCAGGCGTGGTTGGAACGCTTCTTAGAGGCGCCCGCGGGACGCGAGTCCGCGAGAAGCTCTACCCTCCCGAAAAGGACCTGAGGGGAGTGGGCCCGCGCATTGGCGTGTTCGTGTGCCACTGCGGGATAAACATCGGCGGGGTCGTGGACGTTCCCGCGGTCGTGGAGTACGCGAGGACCCTCCCGAATGTGGTGTACGCCGAGCGAAACCTGTATACCTGCTCGCAAGACACCCAGAAGAGGATCCAGGAGAAGATCAAGGAGCACGGGCTCACCCGGGTTGTGGTGGCTTCGTGCACGCCCCGCACGCACGAACCGCTTTTCCAGGAGACGATCCGGGAGGCGGGACTCAACCGTTACCTCTTCGCGATGGCGAACATACGGGACCAGTGCTCTTGGGTCCACATGCGCGAGCCCGACAAGGCCACCCAGAAGGCGAAAGACCTGGTTCGCGCGGCTGTGGCCAAGGCGGCGCTCCTGGAGCCACTCGAGCGCGTGCCGATACAAGTCGACAAGTCCGCCCTTGTGATCGGCGGGGGGCTCGCAGGGATGATCGCGGCGTTGGACCTTGCAGACCAAGGGTTCAAGGTTTACCTTGTGGAGGCTTGCGCCCAACTCGGCGGCCACCTGCGGGGCATCTACTTTACGTTGAGCGGGGAGGACGTCCAAGCGTTCCTGCGAGACCTCACGAGAAGGGTTGAGTCCCATCCCTTGATAGAGGTTCACACATCGTCCGAGGTGACCGAGATCGCGGGATACGTCGGGAACTTTCGGTCACGCGTGGTGGACCGGAGCCGGGGCGACGGGGAGGCGGGCGCCATCCGTGAGCTCGTTGTAGGTCACGGTGTGGTGATCGTCGCGACGGGCGCGCAGGAGCACCGCCCGACCAGGTTCCTGTACGGGAAGCATCCGGCTGTCGTGACCCAGTCCGAGCTCGAGAAGGCCCTGGCGTCCGGGCTTCGGCCGGTGGTCCGGGAGGCGCGGTGGGCCGGCCTGGAACCTGCGCGAGACCGAGACGTGGAGCCCTCGCGACAAGGCGCAGCCGAAGCGACAGACCTGCCCGGGGCGTGCCGCGGCGGGCAGGGCAGCGTGAGGGAAAGCTGTTGCTTGGGCCCCCGGGGCCGCGGCGCGGCGTCGGTGGTCATGATCCAGTGTGTGGGCTCGCGCGACGAGGAACGCGGCTACTGCAGCCGCGTGTGTTGCAGCGAGGCCGTGAAGAATGCCATCCGGATCAAAGAGGTGGACCCTGACGCGGAGGTGTACATCCTCTACAGGGACATTCGTACTTACGGTAAAATGGAGGTCTATTTCGAAGAGGCGCGGCGCCGAGGGGTGGTGTTCGTGCGATACCCCGAGGGGCAGATGCCGGTGGTGTCACGACCGGGACCGCCCCTCGGCTCGCGGCTCGTCGTGGAGGTCACAGACACGCTCCTCGACGAAAGGCTCGCTATTCCCGCCGATCTTGTGGTCCTGAGCGCAGGGATAGTGCCGAACGAAAGCAACGGCAGGCTAGCGCAGATGCTCAAGGTGCCCTTGGACGAGGACGGGTTCTTCCTGGAGGCCCATGTGAAGCTGAGGCCGGTGGATTCTGCCACGGAGGGCGTCTTCCTCGCGGGGCTCGCTCATGCGCCGAAGACCATCGATGAGACCATCGCCCAGGCCCATGCGGCGGCAGCGAGGGCCTCCGCATTGCTCGCTCGCGGCGCCATCACCACCGAGGGGATAAAGTCGGAGGTCACGAAAACGCGGTGTGCTGGGTGCGGCCTGTGCGCCGAAGTGTGCCAGTACAAGGCCATCGAGATTGACGCCGTCGAAAACGTCGCGGAGGTGAACCCGGCGTTGTGCAAAGGGTGCGGCCTGTGCACGGCGACGTGTCGGTGCGGCGCCATCACACTCAAGGGGTTCACCGACGAGGAGCTCCTCGCGGAGGTGGGCGCGCTTTGCTAAACGTTGAGCACTTTGGACGGCAACGGGCTTGCGACGGGGCGGAGGACCCGCGGGCCACCAAGGAGGGTTCTATTGCCCCGGGCCGCGCCCGTGACGAGACTGGCGAGGCGTGGGAGCCAAGGATCGTGGCTTTCCTCTGCAACTGGTGCTCCTACGCGGGTGCCGACCTTGCTGGGACGAGCCGGATGCAGTACCCGCCCAACGTGCGCATCGTCCGCGTGCCCTGCTCGGGCCGGGTAGATCCGCTCCTCATTCTGAAGTGCCTGCAGCAAGGGGCTGACGGGGTGCTCGTATCGGGGTGCCACCCTGGAGACTGCCACTACATAGCTGGGAATTACCTTGCGAGGAGGAAGTTTGCGCTCCTCGCGGATCTGCTCCATTTCGTCGGCATCGAGAGAGGCCGGGTGCACTTCTCGTGGGTGTCCGCGGCCGAGGGCGAGAAGTTCGCCGACGTCGTGAGGCGCGTGACGGAGAGCGTGAAGGCGCTCGGCAAACCCACGAGGCTCGTGAAGGAGAGGCAAAGGTAAATGCTCACACGGGGTTCATCGGGCCGGACTGCGGAGGTCGCCGGGCGGCTCCGGGAGATCGCGGCGGACCTGCTTGCCACGGGAGAGATCGATGTCTTCGTCGGATATGAGGAGGGGACCCTTCCCCTTCGAACGTCCCCCGCCTTCTTGACGCGCCCGGACGACGTGTCGCGCCTGGTATGGAACTACATGTGTGAGAACAACCTCGCTGTCTACCTGCCCGGGCTCAAAGGGCGGGTGGGCGTCGTGGTCAAGGGTTGCGACGTGCGCGCCCTCGTGAACCTCGTCGTCGAGAGACAGGTGCGCCGCGACGACGTGAAGATCGTGGGCGTGCCGTGCGGAGGCGTCGTCGACCGCAGGAAGCTCATGGCCGTTCTCGGCGAAGGGCAGAAGACCATCCGCAGCGCTGCGGAGACCGCGGACGGCGCGGTCGTGGTCGCGGTGACGGGCGACGGTTCGGAGAGAGCCATCCCAATTGATGAGGTTCTCTCGGCGCCCTGCCTAGCGTGCGCTCATCCTGTGCCTATCGTGTACGACTTCCTTGCAGGCGACGATGGGGCGGCCCGGGGGGCGTGCCCGAGGGAGCGCGCGTACAGCGACGTGGATGCGTTCGCGAGCCGGACCCCGGAGGAACGCTTCGCCTACTTCGCGCGGGAGATAGACCGTTGTATTGAGTGTTACGCATGCAGGCAGGCGTGCCCTCTGTGCTACTGTCCTGAATGCTTCGTCGACCGCCAGAGCCCCAAGTGGGTCGGGAGATGGCGCGACCTTTCCGACAAGATGGTGTTCCACCTCGGCCGCGTCTTGCACACGGCGGGCCGGTGCGTGGATTGCGGCGCGTGCAGAAGGGCGTGCCCCGTGGGGATCGATCTCAGGCTCCTCGCGAAACGCATGGAGAAGGACGTGCTCGAGTTCTTCGGGCACGAACCGGGCGTGGACCTCACCGCCGTGCCGGTGCTTGCGACGTATAGCCGCGAAGACCCCGGCGATTTCATCCTTTGAACAGGGTTAAGGAGACGAGAAGTCGTGACGCCGTACTTCGGCATGTTGGGAGAAGGGAGAGCCCGAAAAGCCTTTGTGATGGCGAGAGAAGACATTGGCCGGTTCGTCACCCACCTGGCGGTCTCGTTCGAGGTTTGCGCTCCCGTGGACGAGGGAGGCGTGACTCGCTTCGTCGCCGTGGACCCTGACGGCGCCTGCGGCGCTTGGGGTCCTGGTGGCAGCCGGTATCTCTCGACGAGACCCTTGAAGGAGCTCTTCTTCCCGCAGCAGGAGACGCTCTTCGCCTTCGAGGCACATAGTGGGACACAGACCGCGGCTGTATTGCGGGCGCCGGCGCCAAGGGATGACCCTGGACTGGCGCATGACCGCGGACTGGCGCGGACACGAGACGAACGGCGGGCGCCCTCTCCGTCCGGGGTACTGAGGGTCGTCTTCGGGACCCGGCCATGCGACGCACGGAGCCTTGCCCTCCTCGACCTCGTGTTCGACGCCGCGGACTACAAGGACCCATACTACATCAGCCGCCGCCGGGAGACAGCGTTGGTGACGTTCGCATGCTCCGAGCCTGGCATAGCGTGTTTCTGCACCTCGGTGGGGGGCGGCCCGTTCGACGAGACTAGCTCGGACGTCGTCATCGCCGATGCGGGCGAGGAGCATGTGGTGAGGCCGCTTTCAGCGAAGGGCGAGGATCTCGTTCGAGGGTTCGAGCCGCTCCAGGAGGCTGGAGAGAGGGAGCTCAAGGCCTTGCGTGAGACACGGGCCAGGGCGGAAGCGCGCATGGCAGGCCAGGCCGTTCCAGTGGATGCTGCCGTGTCGAGGCTTGGGGGCGCGTTCGGCCATCCCGCATGGGACGAAGTGCACCGGAAATGCCTTGGCTGTGCGGTTTGCACGTATCTCTGCCCGACTTGCCACTGCTTCGACATAGGCGACGAAGCCACGAGGACCGGTGGGGAGAGGGTGCGAAACTGGGACTCATGCATGTTCCCGCTCTTCACGCTGCACGCCTCGGGCCACAACCCTCGGCCGTCCCGTAGGGAGAGGTTCAGGCAAAGGATCATGCACAAGTTCAACTACTTCGTCGAGAATCACGGGGTAGCGGCGTGCGTGGGGTGCGGCCGGTGCGTCGAGAACTGCCCGGTCAATGTGGATGTGCGCAGGGTCCTGGAGGTTTTCGCTGCGCTGTGAGGCCGTGAGGCCGCGAGGCTGCGAGGCCGCGGGCTGCGCTTGCGGCAGGGATCCGCCCGAGAGATAATGCGATGGAGACCGCGGCTGTCGTGCGTGGGGGCTCCGGCATTAGGGGAGCCGCGACGAGGGAGACGGGGAGCGCGAGCCGATAGACAACGACGAAAGCTGGAAGGTCCAGGAGGGTGAATCCATGCGTCAGGCGATCACGCTTGAACCCGGCGCAAACCCTTACGTCCCGCATCTTGCCGTGATCACGCGCGTGACGCGGGAGACAGAGGCGAACGACGTGAAGACCTTCCGCGTGGAACTGTGTGACGCGTCCGCGAGGGACGGGTTTCGGTACATGCCTGGGCAATTCGCCGAGGTCTCGGTGTTCGGCGCCGGGGAGGCGCCCATTTCCATCGCTTCGTCCCCAACGCAGCAGGGATACCTCGAGTTCAGCGTGAAAAAGATGGGCCATGTGACAACGGCGCTCCACTACTTGCCCGAGGGCGCGGTAATCGGGGTGAGAGGCCCATACGGCAACACGTTTCCCATCGCCGAAATGCGAGGCAAGAATGTCATTTTCATCGGGGGCGGCATCGGCCTTGCGCCGCTGCGCTCGCTCATCACCTATGTGCTTTCGGACGAGCACAGGGGCGAGTTCGGACGAGTGAGTGTCATCTACGGCGCGAGGACTTCGGGCGACCTGGTGTTCAAGGCCGACCTCGAGCGGTGGGGCGCGAGGGACGACATCGACCAGGTGCTTACCATCGATCGTCCTGAAGACGGGTGGACGGGCCGCGTCGGGTTCGTGCCCGCGGTGCTGAAGGAGGTGGCCCCGCTGCCGGACCGCGCCGTAGCGGTAACGTGCGGGCCGCCCGTGATGATCAAGTTCGTGCTCTCTGCCTTGACCGAGCTTGGATTCATGCCTGAACAGGTGGTCACCACGCTCGAGATGCGCATGAAGTGCGGCATCGGAAAGTGCGGCAGGTGCAACATAGGGAGCAAGTACGTGTGCCGCGATGGCCCGGTATTCACATATAGTGAGCTGCTGGGCATGCCCCAGGAATACTGATCGAGCCTTCCGTTGCCCGCTCGTTTCGCTCGCCGCGTCCGTGATGGAGACGTGATGGGGGACGACATGGGCGGCGAACGGGAGGCGGCGTCGGAGTCTATCCAGGGGCTATCTAACGTAACGGGAGGGTTTGCTGTGAAGGACTTCAGTGTTCGGCCTGCCGTGCCCCAAGACGCGGTGGCCATTTGTGGGCTCGTTCACGAGCTTGCCCGCGCGAACGGAGAACAGACCCGGCTCGCGCCTGAGTTCGTCACTCGCTACTTGTGTTCGCCGGGATGCGCGGCGCTCGTCGCAGAAGCCGGCGGACGCGTGATCGGCTTTCTGAGCTACCACATCCACCCGAATCTCTACCATGCCGGTTCGACGGCCCTCATCGAGGAGTGCGTCGTGTCTGCGGACTCGCGGGGTCGCGGGGTGGGGAGGGAGCTCGTGCTGGCGGCAGTAGAAGCCGCCGAGCGCGCTGGTTGCGAAGAGATCTCGGTGAGCACGATGTTCGAGAACGACGGCGCGCAGCGTTTCTACAGGAGCCTCGGCTTCGGCGACGACGCATTGCTCCTTGAGATACATTTCGATCGCTGCAAGCCCGCCGATAGTGGGTGCGTGTGCGACGAGGGGACCTCCGCAGGGACATGAGGACGCGGTGAGAGGTGGCGCGTTCGGGACGAGCCCCGCGAAAGGCCGAAGGACCGACCTCCGAAGCCGTTTAGCGTCAGCACGCTCGTGGAACACTATGCGTACGATGCGCCGCCCTAGGAGAAGCTGGGGCGGGGAAGACGGAAGGAGGAGGTCGGCAGATGAGCCTTGTAAGATGGGATCCCTTTGACGAGCTTGCGGCGATTCGGGACGCAATGAATCGGGTGTTCGACGAAACCTTCGCGAGGCGCGGTATGGGCGGCTTTCCGTTCGGTCGCGCCTGGCAGCCGTCGGTGGACATGTTCGAGACCGAGAACGAGGTCGTGGTGCGGGCAGACCTGCCTGGCGTTGACCAGAAGGACGTGGAGGTGACGCTGACGGACAGCGCCCTCACCATCAAGGGTGAGTCGAAGTACGAGAAAGAGATCGAAGACAAGAACGTGTACCGTCGAGAGCGCTCCTACGGCACGTTCGCCCGGACGCTGCCCATCACGACGAAGGTAAAGCCCGGCGAGGCGCGGGCGAGCTTCAAGAACGGCGTCTTGGAGGTGGTCATCCCCAAAGCCGAAGAGGCCAAGGGCAAGGTCTACCGGCTCGACATACACTGACCGCGTCCTCCGCGTGATCGCGGGCGATGCCGGGCGTGCAGGGACTTGAATTCCGCGGATGTACGTGTACACTCTGGAATAAGGAGTCTGCCCCGGGGGAACGCGCCTTTCCGGGCCCCAAATGGCCCCAGACATGGCGTGTGGGCCCCGGGCGGCAGGAGCTAGGCCGAAACGACAGGAAGCGACACGGCGTATGGGTATGTACGTGGATATCGACGCGGATTTCATGTTCCGGCCGAGGACGGGCGGGAATCCGCGGACTAGGCAGGACCGCTGGATTGCGCCGGTCGAGCTCGTGGGTCGGCTCGTCGAGGCGGGGCTCGACTGGAGCGCAAGCCCGGTCGTAGTCTTCACCGACCACAAGGAAGCGTACTTCGTCTGGAAGGAATGGGGCGTTCACTCAGCCACACTCGTGCACGTGGACGCCCATTCCGACTTCTATGATACCTTTCCGTGGCTCGTTCACTGCGGCAATTTCTTGAGGAAGGCAGCTGAAGACGGCCTATTCTCAAAAGTCGTCTGGGTCGCGCCACGGTGGCTCTACGACAGCGGCGAGTGGGCGCGGTGGGACATGGACGGCGTGCGGCTGAGAGCGCGACGTGCGGCACCGTCGTATCATGAGACGGGTCGCTGGCGTTGCCGCGGCGGGCACGAGGTTCAGGTGGAGATCGTGCCGCACGATCGCTTCGTCATGCCGAACAGCCGAGCCGCCCTGGTGACAGTGGCAACGAGCCCGGCGTTCGTCCCCCCGAACGCTCTAGGTCGACTCAGAGAGCTTGTCGACAGCGTTGCCGCGCGCGGCCAAGGGCTAGCGGTCAGGCCGCACATCCCTATAAGCATCGAGGATCCGGTCCTTCGCACTCTATGGAGGAACGTGCGAGACGAAACGGAGTCTCGCCGCGCATATCGAGGCGCGAAGCCAACGAACAAGTCCGACGGTCGTCGGCAGCTCTCTTATTTGTGGATCGAACATGAAGTATTGCAGCGTTGCCACTGCGAGACACGTGGTCCGGGCGCGCCGGACGCCCCGGGCGCCCGTGCGACAGCGACCTATCGCGCCTGCTCCGGCCGCGCGTCGTGAGCGCCGGAGCACCGTTATGCTATTGCTGAGTCGATTGAAGGAGAGTGATGTGGGGTGACCAAGGATCTCATCGACGCGATCGAGCAGCGGAGGAGCGTGAGGGAGTTCAAGCCGGACCCAGTGCCGGACGCGACCATAAGCCGGATCGTCGGCTGTGCCCTCATGGCGCCCTCGGCGGGGAACGTGCAGCCGTGGCGGTTCTGGGTGGTGAAGCGCCCGGATGTCAAGGCGGCACTCGCACGCGCCGCCTTCGGACAGGGCTTCGTGGAGGAGGCCCCAGTCGTGGTGGTGGTAGGCGCAGAGCCCAACCGGAGCGCCGCCAGGTATGGAAAGCGCGGGTCCGAGCTGTACTGCATCCAGGACACGGCTGCGGCGATCGAGAACATGCTCCTCACGGTGGTGGCGTACGGGCTTGGGGCATGTTGGGTCGGAGCATTCGACGAAGGCGAGGCGAAACGCGCTCTCGGCCTGCCCGAGGATGTGCGACCCGTGGCGATGATCCCCATAGGCTATCCGAAGCGCGACCCTGCCGGCAAGCGCCCGCGGCCCCAGAGGCCATGGGAGGAAGTAGTGACCGTGGTTGAATGAGAGGAGGTACTGAAGGACCTGACGGCTTGGGGCGGGGTGGCACGAGCGAGCGAGAGAAAAGAGGAAGGGCCGAGCAAGAGAAGAGAGGAAGGGCGTGAGAGGTGTCGAAAGGGTCCAACAGGGCAACGGGGCTGAGCATGCACCGCATGCGCTCTCATGCGGCAAGTGCGGGTGTGTTCCTGCAGCACGACAGGCGCATGGGTTGGCAGGGGCCGGAACAGCCGGGTCCGTGTGCGAACTTGTGTCGGGGGCTCTGAAGTGGATACCGAAAGGGAGGTTGTACAATCGTGAAGAAGCGGTACCCGATCGCAGGAGTCGTGCTTCTGTTGGCGTGCGTCCTGAGCGCGGGATGTTCGACCCCAAAAACCACGACCACCAGCGTGAGTGAGGGGGATGTGACCTCCCTCGTTGCGGAAAACAGTGCCTTTGCCCTCGACCTGTATAGACAACTCGCGCACGAAGACGGAAACCTGTTCTTCTCCCCATTCAGCATCTCCTCAGCGCTGGCCATGACCTACGCGGGCGCTCGGGAGGAGACGGCAAGGCAGATGGCTGAGGTGATGCACTTCAGCCTGGCTCCGGAGAAGCTCCATCCAGCGTTCTCCGAGCTTACAGCCATGTTCAATGCCCCGGGCAAACCTTACCAGCTTTCCGTCGCCAACGCGCTATGGGGCCAGGTTGACTACGAGTTCCTCGCTGACTTCGTGGAGATCGCCAACAAGTACTATGGGGCAGGCTTCAAGGAGGTCGATTACGCGAGGGCACGCGAGCAGGCGAGACAGACGATCAACGAGTGGGTGGAGGGAAAGACCAACGGAAGAATAAAAGACATCGTTCAGCCCGACGACCTCACCGAGCTCACACGGCTTGTCCTGACCAATGCCATATACTTCAAGGGCAAATGGCGGAGCGAGTTCAAGCCCGAGGCAACGAAGCCCATGCCGTTCCGGGTTTCGGCCAACGAGCAAGTGGACGTTCCCATGATGCACCAGATCGGCAAGTTCAACTATGCCGAGGATGACCAGGCTCAAGTCTTGGAGCTGCCGTACGCCGGCGGTGACCTTTCGATGCTCATTCTGCTGCCGAAGCCCGGCCACGAGCTGGTGGAACTCGAGAACATGCTCCGTCCCGACCTTGTCCAGTCCTGGTTGTCTCAGCTCTCCGAGGAGCAGGTGGAGGTCTTCCTGCCCAGGTTCAAGCTGGAAGAGAGATTCGTCTTGAACGAGCAGCTGAAGCAGCTGGGGATGGTGGACGCGTTCGACGAGACCAAGGCCGACTTCTCCGGCATGACCGCCGAGCCTCAGCTATACATCAGCATGGTGAGCCATAAGGCGTTCGTTGACGTCAACGAGGAGGGGACTGAGGCAGCCGCCGCGACGGCTGTCGTGATGAACGCGAAATCGATGATCGTGGCTGGACCGCGTCTCTTCCGAGCGGACCACCCGTTTATCTTCGCCATCCGCGATCTCCGTTCGGGGAGCATTCTCTTCATGGGACGGCTTTGCAATCCGGCGAAGGCCTCGTCCTGACGCGGGCGACGACATGAGCGATGAGCGGGATTGTTCGCTCGAGCCGGCGTGGCTTTGCGCACATCTGGGACCGTTGGGCCTCGAGAGCGGAGAGGGTTGCCGGTGTTGCCCTCCGGGGACGGCGCGCTTGCGGCGCGCCTCGTTCGAATTCGGCGCTTAAGGCAGCCGAATTCTCCACGCCCCGTCGTGCAAGCACCGGCAACCCTCGGCGGTAGCGATGATGGGATTCTGTAGGCTCAACTTCGAGGCGGAGGCGTCCTCGTGGTTCATGACCTCTCCGTGTGGAAGGGGAGTGGGAGCCTTATGGCTTTGAAGTCTCCGGATGAAGTGGCTGCGGGCATGGCGCAATTGGGGGTAAAGAAAGCCGCCCTGCCGGTGGGGAAGACGTTGCTTCTCGCTTTCCTGGCCGGAGCGTACGTCGCCCTGGGAGGATTTCTCGCAGTGCGGGCGAGCGGGGCGCTGCCCAGGGAGCTAGGGGGAAGCGTGCAGAAGCTTGTCTTCGGAGGCGTATTCCCGGTCGGTTTGATGATGGTCATCGTGGCCGGAGCGGAGCTCGTCACCGGCAATTTCATGATTCAACCCCTGGCGTACTTGGATCGAAGGATTGGGATCGACGGGGTCGTGCGCAACTGGGCTCTCGTGTACCTCGGCAATTTCGTGGGTTCCATCTTCGTTGCCTTTGTCCTGGCGTACCTGTCAGGGATAGTCATGGAGCCTGTAAAGGCAGGTGGAGCGGTGACGCAGATGCCTTGGGCTGCCTTTGTGGTTGTAACCGCCAACGCCAAGACCGCCCTGCCATGGTGGCAGGCGTTCCTGCGAGGGGTGGGGTGCAATTGGCTCGTGGCGCTCGCCGTGTGGATGTCCTTCAGCGCGGAAGACGTCGTGGGCAGGATCCTCGCCATTTGGTGGCCCATCATGGCTTTCGCCGTCATCGGTTTCGAGCACTCCGTGGCCAACATGTTCCTAGTTCCGTTGGGCTTGTTCGCCGGGAGCGATCCAACCTATATCGCTTTCACCCGGACGTCGGCAGGGTTAGCTGCGAGCACTCCTGTCCTGCGGGCCACGTGGAGGGCTTTCTTCACGAACAACCTCATCCCGGTGACTCTGGGCAACATCGTCGGGGCCGGTCTATTCGTGGGCATGGCCTACTGGTATGCATGCTTGAAACCCGAGGAGCAGCCCGCTGCGAAGGTTTCTAGGGGCGTCTAGTCTAGGGACTGGGATGCAATTGCAATCCCCGAGGCTGCGCATCGGCCACGGCGCGGGGAGGCTGCCGACGGCTGTCAGAGGTCGCAGGAGCGTGAGAGGGCGTGTCGAGGAAAGGACCAGGGCTCGCACCTATCTTTGCAGCGGGTTTCGTGCTCTTCGGGATAGCGAACACCATGTCCGGCCCCTTGCTACCGTCGCTCAGGTTGGATTACCAGATGAGTCTTTCCGAGGCGGGGCGCCTCTTCAGCGTGCAGTTCACCGGATTCGTCCTTTCAGTGCTTGTCGGCGGCGTGATCGCCGACATCTTCGGGAAGCGGATGTTCGTGCTCCTTGGGACGGCCGTTCTGACCTGTGGTCTTACCCTTATCGGTTGCTTTCGTAGCGCCTGGCTCCTGAACATCGGCTTCCTCACGATGGGCGTCGGATTCGGGGGATTCGATGCAGGATTGGCTCCTTTGGTGGGAGATCTCAATTCTGACAGAAGGGCCTTCGCATTGAACCTCCTTCACATGTTCTTCGGTGTCGGTGCGCTGATCGGGCCCGTCTGGGCAAGTTACTTCCTTTCAGTAGCGGGCCCGGCAGGGTGGAGATACGTCTACCTAGCAGCGGCCGGAGGCTCGCTCCTGTTTCTCCTGGCGTTCGGCACCTGCCGCGTGAGACCTCCTGTGCAGGAAGGGGGGACCCCGGGTCGCAAGCGTTTCATGTCTCTGGTCGTCGACGGGCGTTTGAGGCTTCTCGCAGGGTTGGCATGTGTTTACGTCGGGGTCGAAAGCGGGGTGAATGCCTGGGTCTTTTCCTTCCTGACAGAGACCTTGAAAGCCACTTCGGCGGTGGCCGCGGCCGCAACTTGCTTATTCTGGGCGTCACTGAGTCTCGGCAGGCTTTTCTCGGCGTACGCGTCCGAGCGGTTCGGTCAAGAGCTGTTCATTGTATGTTGCTGTGCCGGGTCGGTCCTGGCGGGGCTGCCTCTGACTATGGGGCCGGGCGTGGGCGTGACCCTTGCATCATGTGCTGCGCTTGGCTTTTTCTTCTCAGGCATATTCCCGACGATCATGGCCGAGGGCACGTCGCTCTTCCCAGGTTCGACAGGAAGCGTCACCGGCATGCTCGTGGCCGCGGGAGCGGTCGGAGGAGCGCTCGTTCCGTGGCTCATCGGCCTGGTCTCGGACGCGCGCTCGCTCGAACGGGGGATGGCCTTGATACCCATCGGTTCCGGGCTCATGCTGGCACTCGCATTGGCGAACAAGATTCGGAGCGGCGCGCCTCGTCGGGATGTGGCGCGGTGTGCGCTAGATAGCCGAGTTCTCCACGACGCGTCGCACGAGCGCCGGCAACCCTAGTGCCGTCCGTCAAGAAAAGAGAGGAAGACTTAGGGCCGAGACTGTTGATGTTCCGCACATCACAGCAACACGGCTTGCCTAAGTCGCGCAACGCGGTCGCCGTGCAGGGCCAACCTGGTAGGTACTGGGGAAGTTCAGCTTCATCAGCTTTGACGGGAAGAGGTATGAGACGCTGCAGGCGGCCAAGGACGCAGGGGCCGTCACATTGAACTGCGGCCAGTTCATCACGAACATCGTGGACTTCCTCATAATAGCCTTCGCGATCTTTGTCATCATAAAGCAGATCAACAGGCTGCGTCCCAAACCTGTCGCTGCGCCGACCACAAAGACGTGCCCGTACTGCCTCAGCACCATCCACATCAAGGCGGTCAAGTGCCCTTATTGCACGTCTGATTTGGATGTGGATTCGGCGGGCTAGGCCGGCCCGCGCCGGCGGGCCCGCTCCTTGCTTGTGTCTAGGCGGCCCGCGCTGTGCAGGCGGTGTACAGGCTCGCCGGGTGGCTCGCGGCCAACATCGTTCGCACATTCACAGAGCCCTTTCATATCAGGCGCTGGGGCGGACCGGGCGAGGGATTGATCCGGTCTCTGGCGCGGCAGAGCAAAGGTGCGAAGTAGATGTGCGGCTGCAGACGCGGAGAGGGTCAGCGACTAACTCAAAGGGGTGACAGAGACTTGACCCTGACCGCTGGACTCGCGGACACCGTTCTTCCGATGGAGGTGCCTCCTATCGTGGGCTTGCGAAGCGCAAACCTTGCTGCCTGCTTGGATGCGGTCAAGAACGCCGACTGGATACTCCTCCGTGATCTCTAAGATGATGCCCACTCATCCGCGATTTCCTGCCAGTGGACCGACCTTGTTACGACTCCTGTCCACGTCTCCCAGAAACATGGGTCTGTCGACCGCGGCCGCTGGTCCTTCGGTAGCTCGCGCATTTCTACTAGCACGGGAACGGCAGTCGCCCAGCCAAGAAGAATGGCCTGTCTGGTGGGGAGGTTCGGCAAGTCTCGAAGGAGCCCTGCCAGGCTCCCCGGGACTAGTTTACGCACCAGCTCTTGGTCGTGGTCGTTCACCAACCGGTGTAGGAGGAACGTATTGCATTGAGCCAAAACGGTGGGCGACAGCTCCGACGGTCGCTGGGAGGACAAGACCAGCCCCAAGCCGAACTTGCGACCCTCTCTCGCGATTCGTTCAAAGACCTGCCTGCACATTTGGGTTGCCGTAGGGATGGGTCCTTCTGTATCTCTTTCTCGGCTCACAAACGTGTGTGCTTCCTCAAGAACAAGGACCGTCGGCAGTTCTTCCCCCTTGCGTCTGTGATATCTCTGCAAGGCTTCAAACACGAGACGAGCGGTTACCGCTATGACAGTATGAATAACATCGGAAGGAACGAGAGACAGGTCGAGAATCGCGATCTGCCCGTTTGAGCCGCCATCATCACCTATGTAGTCCTTGAGCCAGTCGGCCAGAGACAGTTCGCACTCGGGATGGACGACGGGCCCTAGCCTGCGGTCTCCGAGCATCGTGCGTATCCTCATGGCAAGGGTGGCGACAAACTGAGACACATTCCCACCTGGGACTCTCGTGGCAAGGAATTCAAGGTGATCAGCCAGGTCCTTGACCTCAAAGGGGATTGGAGCGTCCTGACTTGGCCCACAATGACCAACCTGCTCCGGCAAGAACGAGAGCACCCGCTTTATGGCTTCGACGATGTCATCTAGCTCAGGCTCCGAGAAGTTGTTGTAGCCTTCGCGGTCCTTATCCTTACTGGCCCAGTGTTTTGCGTCTGCGACTCGCCTAGCGCATTCAGACAGAGCGCTCAGGCTCTCATGGAGATCGTCTCGCTTAGAACTCTCGTCTGTGGAGGCACTTCCCAATCGGCGTGCATAAGCCTCCGAGGCTGTTTGGAGAGTGCGGATCAAATCCCCACACTCTTTATTGCTTGGGAAGCCTGTGTAAGCACTGACACCCTCGGCCATCATACGCTGAAATTCGGCAAGATACGACTTAAGCAGCCGACGGAGGCGACTGTGGACAGGCGCCTCGGTGACTCCTCCCGCTTTCATGTCGCGAAGCGCTTCGAGGAGCAGAGGTCTCTGAGCGCCGGGTTGTGCCCCGGCGAAGACTGTCCACTCCCAGCTGTTCCACATCCACGCGGGCACGTGGAGTGGCTTGTCGGCCTCGTCTTGTTCAGTCGTCGGTACCCGGAACACGCGGACTCTGTGGCCCATATCGGCGAACGCCTTCGGGTACTCTCCATTCGGGTCAAGGATGACGAACCGCGCGTTAATCGGTTTTTGTCTGTCTGAGTCGGCCTGCTCTTCGAGGGCTGCTTCGATGGACCACCTTATGAGGCCAGCCACCGAACAGGACTTGCCGCTTCCGGTGTTGCCCAGGACTGCCAGGTGACGCCCAAACAGTTTGTCCGGATCCACTGACACTCTCGCGGCACCCGCCAGCGGGGCTCGGCCGATGAACACGCGTCGGTCGCGTCCCCTGGCTTCCACAATGGCTCTCAGTTGATTGTGCGTAGGAAGCAGAACCGGGTCCCCGACAGACGGGAACACAGTCACGCCGCGGTTGAGACAGTAATCTGGAGGGTCAGCACACGAAGATGGGTCGCGAACCAACGTCCCTATAGGAGCGACGCACATCTTGCGCACGGGATACGGAAGGTCGACCACCCCGTAGTCCCGCAGACCTGTGCGTTTAGGAAAGGGAGAGCGCTCGATTCCTAACCAAACGATCAGACCGACCACGGCACCTCCCTCATTCGGTATGAGCACGTATCCGTTGACTCTCGGGAACGCAGTCGGAACGCCGGTGTTGAGGGCAGTCGCCTGTGGGGCGTCCAGCTCCAGAACGGCAATGATTTCCGAAGGTGAAACGGACTCGACGCTGCCAACTGTCAGCGCTGCGAACGACTCCATTATACTTGGCATTCGGTTTCCTCCTGTCCTGCTGCCACTTCTTCTCGCCCCTGTTCCTTCTCCTCCAAGCCTTCCCCTCGTCGTTTCAGCAGCTCAGTGCGGCGCCATGAGATCTGCTCAATGGCGGGCTTGGGCAGGTAGAACTCCACCAGAGTGCCGAGGTCCGCGAAGTGGTTACCAAGTAACAAGGAGACCTGGGCGTCACGCCCAACTGTGCTGTAGAACTCCGGAATCCTTCCCGACGCCAGGTCGTACGAGATTATCACGAGATGAGTAGACGGTATGGAGAGCATGTCTCTGATCACCCGATTGATGTGGTCGTCGCCGAACCCGTATCCATAAGTAACCAATGCTGTGTTCGGTCTGCACACAGCAGATGAGAAGTCCCGGAAGAGGTCTGCATACGGGTACTCGTTCGTCTCCACATCCTTCGCAGGGTTCGGGTAGACTATGACGCTGCCAAGCGGGCTTGACGGGACGTACGGGTGAGATTCGGGCGCTCCGAACGGGAGCCCGATGCGACGTATCTGCCGTCCGTCGGCGACCCAGTCGAGAGACCCGTGCAGCTTGGTGAAATGGATGACGCCTTCAAGGTAGCGAGGCTCGCCTCGGATTCCGGGAGGATTATAGTGCATGTCCACGTCCAGCCGAGAGGACCGGAAGACCGGCGATAAGGCACCCACGAACCTGTCAACGATGCGCAGACCGGCTTCGTCGCATGCGTACTCGATGAACCGGTCGTAGTTGGTAGTAAACAACCTCAGTCGCTCGCGGGTAGCTGCTCTACTGGCAAAACTCAGAAGGAACGAAACTAGCAACATACGTGCTCTACGTCCATCGTTGCTACCTGAGGTGACCGATGTCAAGAAAGCTCGCTCCGATGCAAGCACGGACTGTACGAGGTTAAGGAGAACCCGATTCAGCGCGTCTTCCCAGCGGTTTGCTAGCTTACGCCGCAGTATGCGAAATCCTTGAATGAGCTCGAGAGCCGAACGGATCTGGTCTTCAAGGTTTGGTTCTCCGCGTCCCATGCGCATCGCCGACTCAGCCGCGGCTTCGTATACCCTGTCTTCATACTTGCACCCGAACGCGACTGCCGCCATCTGTGCTGCCTTGACTGAAGCAGCGCGGCACACAGCAGTGGTCAGTCCGCTTCCGACCAACAGTGCCAAGTTCTCGCTTTGGATGACCGCCGTGAGCCACGGCTCGACCTCTCTGCGATAGTCCTCAAGCTTGTCTGGCGCCCTGTCTAGCTGTCTCATGTCGTTGCCAACCTTAACGACATGGTCCGACCAGGTTGTCATCAGACCCCTCCTAGAAAGCCTGACTCGCACACACCACGCAACAACGCTCGCGCACGGTGCTAGATTCCGGCGCGTCTCACCTGTGCTGGGTGCGGCTCAATTTCACCATAGGCTTATGTTACCATTCCAGAATACTTGGAATTTGACATCAAAGACTGGTTTCCTGCATGTGCAGGTCGAACGGGTACACTTTGTTTGGTCTTCTGTCAGACTCCCCCGGTATTCTACCAACGTGCTGCCTGCTCCGCCCTGTGCCAGGCTTGGACTGGCTGGCCAGGCGTCTAGTGGGCATGGGTGGAGGAGCCCCGCCGCAGGGTCCTGACGTCGCGTAGGCGGTGTGGGCGAGCGGGTTCATGACTGTCACTTGGCGCTGCCACGGGCACCAAGGAAGTAGGATAAGCGTCGAGGATGTCGAATGCTACACGAGAGCGCGTCCCCGGGGCACGCGGGATTAGCCCTTGCCCAACTCCCGCGCGAGCGATGTGACGTCAGCGTCCTGTCGAGGAGGGTGTGCCTGTGGAAAGGACTCTCGCTCCTGCGGCCTGTGTTCAGCAGGTCTACTCATCCCGTATTATCAAGGCATCTGCCCTAATCGCCGACACCATGACACTGCTCTCATGTTGGGATGAGTCTCTCTCAGTAGACGCGAATCTCCGCCGAGCGCGGGAGGAGAACATCTTCGGCAAGGCGTCTCGCTCTCGGGTTGAGGACATACTGCAGATCTTCAGAGAGCGCTATCTTGCGGACCCGGCAGTCGCCCGCTCGCTGGTCTGCCTTGTGAAGGGTGGATTCCCCTACGAGGCGCTCGTGCCCATCCTCTACTTCTTCTCGGCAAAGGCGGATCGGCTTTTGCACGACGTAGTTACGGAAGTGCTGCGCCCCATGAGGGATGCAGGGTATGCCGAGATCACTGTCCAGGATCTGTGCCGGGTCCTTTCGCACTGGGTCGAAGAGGGGAAGACCTATGGCAAGTGGTCAGCGGGCACCGTCGAGCGAGTGGCACATGGGGTCCTTACTACCTTACGGGATTTCGGGATTCTCCACGGAATCAGGAAAAAGGTCATCTCCTCGGTCTACCTGCCTACTAAGGCCTTCGCGTTCATCGCGTTTGAGCTCAAGCGCACCGGCGTGCCTTCGGCTGACCTGCTCGGGCACCCGGCATGGGGCCTCTTTTTTCTGCAGTCTGAGGGGGTGGAGCGCCTCTTCATCGAGGCCCACCAGGAGAGGCTCCTCGAATACCACGCGGCCGGCACGGCGATCCGTATAGAGTTTGCCCAACAAAGCCCTGAGGAGTATGCCTATGCTCTCACTGAAAGACAGAATCGCTCTGCTCGAGAGCGACCTCTTGGCGGAGCCTCCTAGGATCAGCGTTTATCGTGACTTTCCGTTCGCCATCCTGCACTATGATCCGCGCGACGAGTGGCAAGTGCGGCGTGAGGCGCGTTTGCTTGCCGCACGGCTTGAGAACGCGGGAAAGAAGGTCATCACCGTATCCATGGCCGAGCTCCTCTGGCAGGCAATCGAGGCTGCTGAGGGCATCGATGCAGTGGTGGCTCTCGAAAAGGAGCGGGGCTTTGAAGCAGCCGAGGAACAGGTCAACTGCTATCTTTCGGATCCCGACTGGTGCCCGCTCTCAGACCTCGTGGCGGAACGCGTTGCAGGTCTCGACCCCCGCACGCACGTGGTTTTCCTGGTGAGGGCGGCGGCGATGGCCCCCTCGCTCTACCCATTGTCGCGGCTCTTGGACGAAATGCACGGTCGTGCCGAAGTCCCGACGGTCCTCTTCTACCCCGGGAGCCTCGAGGGCGTCGCGGGCCTTCGGTTCATGGGAATCAGGCAGCGGGAGGCGTCGAGTAGTTACCGGGTGAAGGTATATTGAGCCACTATGGTCTTGAGGGGATGAGTGGAGTGGGCGGCATGGCGAAGATACGAGACCTTCTGGCTCGGGACCTAAACCAGAAGATCGAGGAGATAATCAAGGTTGACCAGCATGATGAGGAGTCTACATACCGGGAAATCACCGAGTACGTTGTGACCGACCGCATTCGAAGCCAGTACAAGGAGATCCTGAGCGCCATCGCAGAGGCCCCGGCTGATCCCCATGAGGGCATCGGCGTCTGGATATCTGGCTTCTTCGGCTCAGGCAAGTCCTCGTTCGCCAAGAACCTTGGCTATGTCCTGGCAAACCGCAACGTGCTGGGGCATAGCGCCGCCGAATTGTTCCGGCGTCAGGTCGCGGACGAACACGTCGGGGATCTCATTCATTTCATAAACGCTCGGATCCCCACCGAAGTGGTCATGTTCGACGTGTCCCGGGATAGGGCGGTGAGGAAGGGCACCGAGCGGATGACCGAGATCATGTACACCGTGCTCCTGCGGGAGTTGGACTACGCCGAGGATTTCGACATCGCTGAGCTGGAGATCGAACTCGAGGCGGAGGGCAGGCTCGAGGAGTTCACGCGCCATGTTGAGCAGCGCTTCGGCCAGCCGTGGCGCATGATCCGGAAGGGCGCCCAGAAGATATCCAGGGCAAGCGCAGCCCTCCATGAAATGGATCCGGCCACATATCCGGAGCCCGAGTCCTGGGCGAGATCCCTCGCGACCAAGCAGGCCGACATCACGGTGGCCAGATTTGTGGAGCGCGTATTCGAGCTTACCTCGCGCCGGAGGCCGGGCAAGGCCGTTGTCTTCATCATCGACGAGGTCGGGCAGTTCGTGGCCCGAAGCGAGGACAGGATCGACGACCTGCGGGTTCTCATAGAGCAACTCGGCAAGGAGAGCAAGAACCGGGTCAAGTCAGGAAAGGCGGTTGCGCCCGTTTGGGTCGTCGTGACGTCCCAGGAGAAACTGGACGAGGTGGTAGCTGCCATCGACTCGAAGCGGGTCGAGCTCGCAAGGCTGCAGGATCGGTTCAAGTACAGGATCGACCTTGCTCCTGCCGACATCAGAGAGGTAGCCACGAAAAGGGTACTGGCCAAGAAGGAGACGGCGTACCCGATTCTGCAGGACCTCTACCGCAAGACGGCAGGGATCTTGAGCTCTGCCTGCAGGCTTGAGAGGACTGCGAGGCGCAGCGAGGTTAGCGAGGAGGACTTCATCCAGTTCTATCCGTACCTCCCCCACATGGTGGAGCTCTCCATCGACATCATGTCCGGCATACGCCTCCAGCCCGGTGCGCCCAGGCAGCACGGCGGCAGCAACCGGACCATCATCAAGCAGGCGTACGAGATGCTCGTGTCGGATAGAACCCGGATGGCGGACCGCCCCGTCGGCAGCCTCGTTCCCCTCGACCTGGTTTTCGAGTTGGTGGAGGGGAACCTTTCCGACGAAAGGCGGAAGGATATAAGCGACATAATTGAGCGGTTCAAGAACGACCCCGATGACAATGGGTGGGCTGCGCGAGTCGCCAAAGCCGTTTGCTTGCTGGAGTATGTTCGCGACCTTCCGCGGACCGAGCAGAATATCGCCGCGCTCCTTCTGGACGAGGTCGGGAGACCCGCGCCTCTCCACGAGGTGCAGAGCGCGCTTGCCCGTCTCGTGCAGGCTAAGTTCATGCGCAACACCGATGAAGGGTACAAGCTCCAAACGGCTCAGGAGAAGAATTGGGAGACGGAGAAGGGAGGCTATCTCGACCCCAAGCTAGCTGAGCGCAACAGCATAAAGCGCGAGATCCTGGCAGAGGTCTTTAGCGATCCGAAGTTCAGGATCTACCGGTTCAAGGACCTACGCAACTTCAAGATCGGCCTGTCTGTCGATGGGATGCGCGTCGGGGACGACGGCCACATAACCCTCAACGTACGCGTTGCCGACGAGGTCTCACAGTACTCTGAGTTGGTGAGTAGCGTCCGCGACGAGAGCCGTGCCGAGGTCAATAGGAATGAGGCCTACTGGGTGATGGCGCTCACCGACGAGATACACGATCTCATAAGGAACCTCTTTGCCTCGAGGGAGATGGTGAAGAAGTATGAGGGGCTCCGGGCGAAAGGCAAGATCACCCAGGTGGAACTCGACTGCCTTGCCAATGAGAAGGGTGAGGTCTCGAACTGCTTTTCGCGCCTCAAGGCCAAGATGGGAGAAGCTTTCCTGAGCGGGACTGGCGTTTTCCGGGGCGTCGCCAAGGATGGTTCGGCCCTCGGCAAGACGGCGGGAGAGGCCCTCAAGGTGTTCTTGGACGCCGTCATCCCCGAGCTTTATCCCAAGCTCGAGATGGGAGCGCGTCCGCTCAAGGGTGATGAAGCTGAACAGGTGCTCAGAGCCGCGAACCTCGACGGGCTCCCTCAGGTGTTCTACGAGGGCGGCAGCGGGCTCGGCCTCGTAGTGAGGGAGGGTGCCAAGTTTGTCCTCAACACCGCTGCCGACGTTGCAGCGGAGGTCCTGAACTACGTAAAGTACGTGCATTCCTACGGCGAAAAGGTCACCGGCAAGACTCTCGAGGATCATTTCCAGGGGCCCGGGTATGGGTGGGAAAGGGACCTCCTGAGGTTGGTCCTGGCGGTGCTCCTGCGGGCTGGCGCGATCGAGGTTGTATATGAAGGACGCCGCTATGTCAGCCACCAGGACTTCCAAGCACGGGTGGCCCTGACGAACAACGCAGCCTTCAAGGCAGCGTCCTTTGCGCCGTCCCGGCCGGTCGATATCAAGACCCTGACCGAGGCAGCTAGGTGTTATGAGGCCATTACCGGCACCGAGGTGGACGTCGAGAGGGAAGCCATTGCGGGAGCCTTGAAGAACCTGGCGCAGGAGGAGAAGGAGAAGCTCCTTGAGGTGGAGGCTTTGGTCAAGACGAACCGGCTCCCCGTGGCCGACGTCATCGCGCAATACAAGGTCACCCTGAACGGCATTTTGGAAGGCACGTCCGAAGACTGCGTGTTGGCGCTCGCCCGCGAGGGGAAATCGTTCAAGGAAGCCCGTGAAAGTGTGCAGCGGATCCGCAAGGCGCTCGACAAGGGCGCTGCCGGGATTGTGGCCGCGGCGCGCCGGGCCGTCCGGGACATGTGGCCGGTGTTGAGCGCCCGGGGCGAGAACGATAGGCTCGAGGCATGTGCGGGCGAGCTTGAGCAGCTCATTGCGGCTGAAGACTTCTACGATAGCCTGACGACCATCAAGGAGAAGACAGCGGAGATCGTCTCGGCGTACCATGCCCTTTACGGGCAGTGGCACGCGGACCGGGCATCGGCATTTGGGGCTGCCATCGAAGACATTAGGGGATGTCCGGAATGGGCGCAGCTTGGCGAGGACATGAGGAATACGATTCTGGTTCCGCTTGTCTCGAGGGCGTGCAGCAGCCTCGATCTGGGGGATGCGTCCACGGTCTGCGCCGCCTGTAGAGCGACGGTAAGCGAGATGGAAGCGGATTTGGCCGGGCTTCCGGGCTTCAAGGCTGAGACCCTCAGGAGGCTTCGGGAGCTTGCTGCGCCACAGAAGGCCACGAAGCGGGTTCGTCTGGCCGATTTCTTCCCGCCTGCCATCGAGCACGAGGAGTCCGTAGATGAAGCCGTCGATGAGCTGCGCGAGGAGCTCCACAAGCTGGTCGCGGAGGGCTTTACGATCATACTGGAGTGAATCGGGATGGACAAAGCGCAGAGCAACCTCCTGCGGAACACGGTTACACGCTGCCGGCAGCTCTTGGAAGCATCCATCTTCGATGTGCTCGAGGGCCAGTTCGGCATCCACCGGGATGGGACCATCGAAGATGAGGCCCGAATGAGCCACCTGTCGCCCGAGGACCGGAGCTACCGGCACGAAGTGGTCTCCAGCCTCGAACACAAAAGAGCTGCGGGGTTCGACCCCAGGTCTGCGGTGGCCGAGCTTGTCAGGGAGGCGGCGTTCACCCACCTGAACCGGCTGTGTGCCTTCAAGATGCTGGAGGAGCGCAAGGTCATCCGCGAGGCCGTGGGCCGCGGCACGAGCTCCAATGGGTTCAAGTTCTACCTTGCGGAGAACCCCGATGACGAGAGGAATTGGCTCGAGGGGCGGGAGGACGTGGCGTATCGACACTTCCTCCGCTGGCTTTCGGCCACTCTGGATGGAGAGGTTGGGGCGCTCTTTTCGCGGAACGACCCGGCACACAGGCTGTTCCCACCACACCGGGTGTTGCTTGAAGTGCTGGAGCTGCTCAACGACCCGAAGCTCGCGGGGATATGGGCTGAGGATGAGACCATCGGCTGGGTCTACCAGTATTTCACCCCCCAAGAGCTCAGGAAGAAAGCGCACAAGGAAAGCCAGGCTCCTCGCAACTCCTACGAGCTTGCGTTCCGCAACCAGTTCTACACTCCGCGCTACGTGGTGAGGTTTCTCGTGGACAACACCTTGGGCCGGATATGGTACGAGATGCGTGGGGGAAGGACGAAGTTGGTGGAGACCTGCACGTACCTCGTGAAGCCTTCCGGCGATGCGTGCCCCGCGGGCTGCGACAAGAACCCCCGAAGGAAGAAAGACCCGCGCGATATCCGCATCATCGACCCGGCCTGCGGGAGCGGGCACTTCCTGTTGTACTGTTTTGACCTTCTCGAGGTCATATACGAGGAGGCCTATGAAGATGACGAGACTCCCGCCTTCAGCGTCACGGGAAGGACGCTTCGGCAGGACTACCCGGACCTGGATGGATTCAAGCGGTCCGTTCCCGCGCTGATCCTGGAGCACAACCTTCACGGGATAGACATCGATAGGCGCTCCGTGCAGATAACCGCGTTCGCCTTGTGGATGAGGGCGCAGAGGGCGTACCAAGAGATGGGCCTTCGAAAGGACGACCGGCCGGTGATACGGAGATCCAACATAGTCCGTGCGGAGCCGATGCCGGGGGAGGAGGACCTCCTGGCAGAGTTTGTCGCCCAGCTGCAGCCCAAGCTGCTGGGGCAGCTAGCGAAAAGGGTGTTCGAGAAGATGAAGCTTGCCGGCGAGGCCGGGTCGCTTCTCAAGATCGAGGAGGAGATCAGGGACGCCATCTCTGAAGCCCACAAGCAGTGGCTTGCCCGCCCCCGGGAGGAACAGCTCTCGCTTTTCCCCGAGGAAAGGCGGAAGGAAATTGGGCAACTTGAGTTGTTCGACGGATTGAGCGTCGCCGGTGACGTATTCTGGAAGGATGCAGAGGGGCGCCTAGTCGAAGCCCTGCGTGCCTATGCGGAGCACGCGGCCAACGGCAGGGCCTTCGTGCGCAGGCTTTTCGCGGACGATGCGGTTCAGGGCTTTGCCTTTGTTGATATGAGCCGCAAGAAGTTCGACGTCGTACTGATGAATCCGCCTTTCGGTGAACCCGCGAAGGGCGCAAAGGGCTACATAGCGGATCGTTTTCCCCACAGCGGGCATGACCTCGCGTGTACCTTTGTGGAGCGGTGGCTAGCCAAGTGCGAGCCCGGCGGAAGGCTGGGGGCCATCACCACCAGGACCCCGTTCTTCCTGTCATCGAGCACCGAGTGGCGGCAGCAGGTGGTCCTCAAGGAAGGCGCGCTGGAGGTCTTCGCGGATCTGGGCTACGGCGTTCTAGATGCCATGGTGGAGACCGCGGCCTATATCCTCTCCAGCAGGGGCTCGGGCGGTTCTGCGGTCTTTATCCGTGCCCTCAGAGATGAGGACAAGGCCACGGCACTGCTCGAAGCGGCCCGGAATCCCGGCGACACCCGGCGGTTTACAGTAAGCCCCGCTTCCTTTTCGCACGTGCCGGGCAGCCCCCTGTGCTACTGGGTGAGCGAGCGCATCAGGCGGCTCTTCGTGGAGCTTCCGCTGTTTGAGGGGGAGGGGCGGACCGTCAAGCAGGGCCTTGCGACGGCGGACGACTTCCGGTTCGTGCGGGCCTGGTGGGAGGTGCCGCGGGAAAGCGAGGCCCGAAGCAGGGAGGAGACGATGGCCGGCAAGCGCTGGGTGCCCTTCGCCAAGGGCGGCGCGTATTCGCCCTACTATGCCGACGTGCACCTTGTGGTCAACTGGGAGAGGGACGGGGAGGAGATAAAGGACTGGATCTGTACACGTTACGAGTACCTGGATGGCAAGTGGGAATGGGTTGCCAAGAACACGGATTTCTACTTCCGCCCGGGGCTGACGTGGCCGAGGAGAACACAATCGGGGCTGAACATGCGTGTTTGCCCGACAAGCTGCATCTTTGCCGACAAGGGTCCCATGGCTTTTCTACCGCCTGAGCATCTGATGCCGGTCCTAGGTTTGGTCAATAGCAGGGCATTTGAGGGCCTACTGTCTCTTCTAGTGGCATTTGGCTCCTTTGAAGTTGGCGCCGTGCAGCGCACCCCTGTACCCACACACTTTTCGGCCGACATCGAGCGCCCGGCTACGACGTGTTTTCTTCTTAGACGGTCTGTCGATACAGCCGACGAGACGACGCACGTATTTACTCTGCCGGCTCTGCTGCAAGCTGGTGGCCCTTCGCTTGCCGAGCGGTTCGCAGCCTGGAGCCGGCGCAAGCAAGACATGGACCGCGGATTCGCGGAGCACCAGCGTCAGGTGGATGACCTGGCCTTCGAGCTCTATGGTTTTACCGAGGAAGACAGGAAAGCAGTCGAGGAGGAGCTCCGCCGCTCGCCAGAGCAAAACCAGGAAGACACTGGCGACGACGAGGAAGACGGCGCCGAAGTCGCGGCCGCCCCGGCGGACATCGCAGCTGAGGTCCGGGCCCTCCTCTCCTGGTGCGTCGGCGTGGCCTTCGGCAGGTTCGACGTGCGCCTCGCCACCGGCGAGAGGCCCGTGCCTGAGCTCGGGGATCCCTTCGATCCGCTGCCTATTTACAGCCCTGGCATGCTCTCCGAAGACCCTCCGCCGCAGGGCTACCCCATCGCAGTCGACAGAGACGGCATACTCGTGGACGATGAGTTCTCCGAAGACGATGTCGTCCGCAAGGTCCGCGAGGTCCTCCACCTCCTTTGGGAAGACAGGGCCGAAGCCATCGAGCGTGAGGCCTCCGATATCCTCGGCGTCCGGGATCTCCGGGATTACTTCCGCAGGCCGGGGAAGGGAGGTTTCTTCGAGGACCACATAAGGCGCTACTCGAAGAGCCGGCGCAAGGCTCCCATTTATTGGCTCCTGCAATCGGCCCGGCGCAATTACGCAGTATGGCTTTACTATCCTCGCCTTGACCGGGACATCCTTTTCAAGGCCGTGGAGCACTATGTCCGGCCCAGGATACAGCTGCAGGAAAACCTCCTTGCGGAGGTTCGGAAAGGCCGCGACGCCGCCGGGGCCGGGGCTGAGCGAAGGCGCCTCGACAGGGAGCTCGAAAAGCAGGAGAGCTTCCTTGCCGAGCTTGTCGACTTTCGCGAGAAGCTGGAGAGAGCCGCCCGGTTCTATGTGGAGCCCGACCGGTTCGACCCTGATTTGAACGACGGCGTCGTCCTGAACATCGCCCCTCTGTGGGAGCTGGTCCCATGGGCGGAGGCGAAGAGATACTGGGCTGAGCTTTCCAGCGGCGAGTACGGGTGGTCCTCTATCAGCAAGCACTTCAAGAGGCGGGAAGAGGGCGGAAGCGGTCATGGGCGCGGTTAGCGAGTACCTCAAGAACCTTCTTGCAAAGCAGGTGGAGGCCTGCCGGATCGTGGTCTGGTTTGACCCCGAAAAGCACTATGCCGAGGTGGCCAGAAGCCTCGATTTGCCGAGCACACGTGTAGCGTGCTATGAGGGGTCCTTCTTTGCCTTGAGGCGCGAGGTCGACCCCTTCCTGGAGGGCGAGGAGCCGCCCAGGCTGCTAGTGTACGTGCCCATGGCCGAGGAAGGGTCTCATAATGCCCTGGCCGAGCTAATTGCGGCTGGCGTGGTGATGAAGCCGGGCGAGAATCCATGGCAGCGCAACACGAGGCTGTCGCTCATCGCCCGCAATGCGCTGAAGTCGGTCCTGGGGGACGAGGCCGCGGCTTCCATCGAGAAGCAGGTGGAGGCGGGCCAGTTGTCTCTGGCAGACCTGGACAGTCTCGCGAGCGGAGGAGGCGGGAAGGGTGTCATCTCAGTGCTGTTTGGGACGGGGGATCCCAGGGAGGTGGCGCTCGCATTCCTCCGCGAGGAAGACGGGGGCGCGCTCGACAAAGCCATTACCGAGAAGAAAGCTCTGCAGGAACTCAGCTCCTTCCTCGGTCAAGCCTTCGGGGTCGAACACGCAGCCGGTGCCAGCCTTGGTAGCTACCGTGGTCGCCTTGCCCGTCACATACTGTCCACCGAGTTCATAACGGGGCTTGGCGAAGACGTGCCACAAGCCTTCTCCACGGTCGCTGTCCCGCAGCAGGGCCCCGTCCGGCAAGCGTGCGTCGAGGTGGCGAGGATGTGGCGCTCGCGCACTGATGCGCTGGATACCTACGTGACCTGGGCCGACGACACCCAGGACAAGCTCCTGGTCCCTGGAGTTTCGTTCACAATCGAACAGCTGGCATCAAGGGAGACCTTCCGTGCCGGTGAACAGGCTCTCCAGGAAGCGGTTGAGAGGGAGCTTCTTGTGGAGCCGCGCCAGGCTCTGGTGGACCTCGCCGGGCGACGACGGTCGGGCTTCTGGGCCAAACGCGATGCAAAGATCCTGGCCCGATGGGCTCTCATTGAGCTGGCAGGCCAGTTGCTTCTGGAAGCGGATCGCATAGAAGGGGAGCTGAAGACCAACGCGCCAACGGCGGCCGAGTTTGTTCGTTTGTACGCTAGCGGTGAACGTCCCTGGTGCCTTCTAGATACGTATCACCGCCACATGGAGCGGCACTATCTTGATCTCGACTCGGAGTCAGACGAGTCCATCGAGACGCTCGAGAGACTGGTCTTTCGGGCGCGCGAACGCTATGTCAGAGTCGGAGACGAACTCGCGCAGAGATTCGTAGGTGCCCTTCGGGCGGCCAAATGCAGACTGCCGGGCCTGTTGCGCCAGGTCGAGGTATATGCGAAAAAGGTGGCACCGGCGGTGGAGCAGGGAAGGGTAGCGTACATCCTTGTGGATGCTTTTAGATTCGAGACCGCTCGGGAACTTGCCTCCGGGCTTGCGGCGGACTTCAGTGTGGAGCTCGAGCCCGCTGTGGCTGCTGTGCCCACGATAACCGAGATCGGCATGGCGGCCCTCCTGCCGCGTGCCGAGGAGAGTGCGGCCATTGTCCCGCTCGACAAGGGGAAGGTTGCGCTTTCCATTGATGGGTCCGTTCTTGCTGACCGCGCATCGCGGGTGAAGTTCCTGGCGAGCACGGCGGGTGTCCTGGTCTGCGATGCCAAACTCGATGACCTCCTTCCTCGCCCTGGGAAGAAGCTTCGGGACGTGATACAGGCGTCGAAGCTGGTCGTGGTCACGTCACAGGATATCGATGTGCTTTGCGAGAAGGGCACCGTCGCCGTGGCGAGGAGCATAGTGGACGAGATACCGTATCACCTGGCGCGGGCCTGCCGCTCGCTCGCCCGACTTGGGATCGACACCATCGTCATCGTTGCAGACCACGGTTACCTCTTTGGGGAGCAGACCACGAGCGACATGAAGATAGACCCTCCGGGAGGGGAGACTCTTGACCTCCACCGCAGAGTGTGGGTGGGAAGGGGAGGAAGCACGGCTCCCGGGTTCGTGCGTGCCCGGGCAACCGACTTCGGCTTGGGGGGAGACCTCGAGCTTGCTGTGCCGCTCGGTTTCGGCGTGTTCAGGGTCCAGGGCGGAGGAGAAGCGTATTTCCACGGCGGGCTTTCACTTGAGGAGCTGATAGTCCCGGTTATGGTCCTCGTCCCGAAAAAGCTAGCCAAACTGGAGCCACAGTCGGCGATCCAGTGGAAGCTCGTGCCCGGGAGCAGGAGAATAAGCACGAGGTTCTTCTCAGTGCAGGTCCAGGGGCAAGTCACGGCGCTATTCGAGGAGAACCTGCCGAGGGTACGCGTGGAGATTCGTTCTGGGACCAAGATCCTCTCCAGGCCGGTTTCAGCGTCCTATGGCTTCGACGAATCCACCGGTACTATCGGCATCCGGATGGCCGGTCATGGCGAAGGACGAGCGATCGAAACCAACACAGTGGCACTCATGCTCACGCAAGAGCCTCCCGCGGGGAAAGTGACGATTCACCTTCTTGACGCAGATACGAGATCGGAGCTTGCTCGCCTCGACGACGTCGAGGTGGCGATCACGATATGACGCGATAATGGGTGCGCCGTGCGCGCCGGCGCGGACGAGCCAGCGAACAGCCCGGAAGGCCGCTGCGCACTCGGTCATATCCAGGAGAGTTGATGCGGTGCGGTGGGCGCACCATGAGCAGTGGAGGATGGTTACACGTGCCGGATCTTGATTACCTGGACAGGAAAGCAACCGACGTGTTAGCGGGAAAGGTCGTGCGCAAGGACCTCGTGCGGAAGGTGAAGGTCGGTGCGAACGTGCCCGTCTATGTCCTCGAGTACCTTTTGGGCAAGTACTGCGCGAGCGAAGACCCAATTGTGATCGAGATGGGCCTGAAGCTCGTGGACGCCACCATAGCCGAGAACCTCATCCGGCCGGACGAGTCCAACAAGGCCCAGTCGCTGGTCCGCGAGAAGGGCCGTCACACTTTCATTGACAAGGTCAAGGTGCGGTACCTTGCGGACGACGACAAGTACTGGGCCGAACTCGTCAATTTCGGCCACAAATACATCCACGTGCCCGATCGCTTCATCCGCCAGTACGACCGGCTGCTTGTGGAAGGGGTTTGGGCGCAGGTTGACATGCGGCACGAGTACGATGAGGAGGCAAAGGGCAAGCGTAGCCCGTTTTGGATCGATGACATAAAACCGATCCAGATTGCTACGTTTGACCTAGACGAGTACTGCAGGTCCCGCCGCGAGTTCACCGCGGACGAATGGCTTGACCTGCTCATCCGGAGCATGGGCATGGAGCCTTCCAAGTTTGACCGCAGGCTGAAGCTCCTTTTCCTGGTGAGGTTGATTCCTCTCTGCGAGCACAATTACAACCTTGTGGAGCTTGGCCCGCGAAGCACCGGGAAGTCTTACGCGTACCAGGAGCTCTCGCCATACGTGATACTGCTTACCGGCCCGACCACCGTGGCGAACCTGTTCTATAACATTGGCACCGGCAAGATAGGCCTAGTGGGCCTATGGGATGCGGTGGCGTTCGATGAGGTCGCGGACCTTCAGAAGATGCCTAAGGAGGTCGTGACCACCCTAAAGACCTACTGCGAGTCGGGGACCTTTGCCCGAGGCAGGGAGGCCCTTTCGGGCCACGCGTCCATCGCGATGTTCGGCAACATCGATCAACCCGTGGAGGTTCTGGTGAGGTCATCCCATCTGTTTGCACCGATGCCGGATGTGGTCCGCGAGGATATGGCGTTTCTTGACAGACTCCACTTCTACATTCCCGGCTGGGAAGTGCCCAAGATGCGGAACGACTTCTTCACCGACCACTACGGATTCATCGTAGACTACCTCGCCGAGGCATTGCGGGAACTCAGAAAGCAGACCTTCACGGAGACGATCGACAGGTACTTCTCCATGGGATCTCACCTCAATGCGCGCGATGTCAAAGCCGTGCGAAAGACCGTGTCTGGCCTAGTAAAGCTGCTGTACCCAGACGGGACCGTGAGCCGCGATGAGCTTGCCGAGCTGCTCGCCCTCGCGATGGAGGGGCGACGGCGGGTCAAGGAACAGCTGAAGAAGATGGGCTCCTTCGAGTACCACCAGACTTCGTTTTCGTACATTGACAACGAAACCCGCGATGAGCGCTACGTGGGAGTACCGGAGGAAGGCGGCCGGGACTTGATATCACAGGATCCCCTGGCCCCCGGGTCGGTCTACACTGGGTCGGTGGATGGGTCCGGCAGGGTGGGACTCTACCGGATAGAGGTCGGAATGTCTGCGGGAACAGGGAAACTCAAGATCGCCGGAGGGGCGGAGGGGACGATGAAGGAGTCCATTCACAGGGCTTTCGCCTATCTGCAGGGCCACAAGGTTCCTATGGGGATCGCCCAGGTGCTCGACACGTCCGACTTCCATGTCGAGGCCATTGACCTCTTGGCCAACGGCACCCCGTGCGACGCGGGTGTCGCGCTGGTAGTGGCCATCTACTCGGCTATCAAGAAGCGCCCTGTGCTGCCTGCACTGCTTGTTCTCGGCGACCTAAGTATACAGGGGAACATAAAGCCGCTGAGCAGCCTCGCAGAGCCACTTCAGGTCGGCATGGACAATGGTGCGCGGCGGGCCCTCATTCCGATAGAGAACAAGCGCAATTTCCTCGACGTCTCGGCGGACATCGTGGAGCGTGTGGACCCCATCTTCTACGGCGACCCGATGACCGCGGCGCTGAAGGGGCTGGGACTGAACTGAGGGCCATGGGAAGTGACGAAGAGCCGCTCCTGCGGATCAGACTGGGGCGGGAGCGTGGAGGAAAAGGTTGGAGCGGCCGGTCAAACGTCCAGCACGCACGCGAAGCCCACCGCAGGCCGTCCGTACGGTGGGGGATCGTTGGGTTCGTGGCATCGCGGAAGTCATGACCGCCAGACTTCGGAGGTCTCCGGCGCCCCGGGATCACGTGCCTGTCGAAGTGTCACCACTGGTACTACGCTCCCGAACTCGATGCCTCGGCCCCAGCAAGGTCGTTGGGTATGAGGGCATGTGCGGTGTCTCCTATGACCGGGGGCGCGACAAGGACGGCAGGGCCACCGAAAAGGTAGTTCGGAAGTGGTTTCCAGAGCTGCAGCCAGAATGCAAGGCCGCCAAGCGGCTCATGAGCTAGCTTGCTAGCACACTGGCGGAACACGGTAAGTCCGTGGACAAGGGTGCGTCCGTTCACGCCCCCAAGGACTGGTTGAAGCACCAGGAATGAGCTATGGGGCCTGAGGACAGGTGGGACGACAATGAGAAAAGACCGGGGAGTGGAACTCGAGGTGGTTAGAAGGCGGCTTGCCAAAGGAGCGATGTCGGCAGTCCTCGAGACGTCAGTCCCCAGGACTGCCAGTTGGTGTCGCTCGTGAGACTGATCGCGTGAACCACCCGCATCGACCCCAAGACAGTGGAGGTAGACGCGGCCTCACCATGTCTCGCATGAAGCCAAGAGGCTTGCACACCTGGTCTGGCCAGGGCACACGCCATCACCAGTGAGCCTGCTCAGACCTGCGCATTCGATCGATGGCATGGCAAACAAACACCTGAGAGGGCCTACAGCGTCTGACCATCGCATAGCGTTCGAATGGGGGTAATGAGCATTTGAGCTCGCTCATCCAAGAAATGCTCATAGTCCTCCCTGATACGACGCGCCCTCTGCGCTTTGTCAGTCAGCTGCTCGTACCCGCCCACGGCAAGAGCGTCGAACGGAATCAAGTGCTTGGAAAGGCGCAAACGCACTTCGGCTTCTCCAAGAGCGCTCCGTTCTGTCCTCTCCCTCAGGTACTGCAGCGGCTCTTTCGCCGAGATGTTCCGGTTTGTATTCCACGTAAACAACGCACAGTTGAGGGCTCGATAGCTCTCCTGGCTGGACAACCCGCCTTCCTCGGTGAGCAAGGCATGCGGGAAGAGGTGGTGGTATTCCCGCTTGGCTAGGTGCTGCCGTGACGCGGGAGCTCCGTCTGCAAGATCGGGTGCTCCCATCCTGATCGCAACGGCCAGGATCCCACGGGCAAGGATGTCCTTCGCTTTTGGCCAGCCGGCCCGCTTGAGTTCCTCTGGCGAAGGAAGGGGGGACTCGGACTCATCGAAGATCGGCACGTTGTTCTCCGATTGGCCATCTCGGAGCACGGCACGCAGGCCTCGCAAGTCCTGCAGTGAACGAGTAGCCGCGGAATTCTCATAGCGCCGCGTGAGAAAGGCTCGCCACAGATACTTGCGAAGGAGAGTCCTTGCGTTCCCAAGCGCATCGAGTGACTCTGGCACTACATCGTACAAAGCGGCTAGCACGGGTATGACTGCTCCTGTTGGCAGCCGCTGGCCGTCAAAGACTGCCTCAGTCTCAAGGAACTCTATCGCCCACCTGATGCCCTCAACGACTCGGTCCCACTCGCTCACCAAGTCTTTCACCTCAAGCCGCTGATAGCTAGCTTGAGTCGGCGTGTGATCCTGACGCAGCGCAGCCACGCTCATAATTAGGTCAGCTGGGTCCGCATACTCGCTAACTGTAGGAGCATAGGCCTTCAGCTCGCTGACAAGGTCGTGGAGTGACTGCCCGGTTGCTTCTTCGACTTGAGCCACCACGATATCAAATGCCGACAGTGCCACTGAGCTCGTGTTCATCCTTATGAACACGTCTAAGGCTACAGACTTCGGTGTTGTCGACAATCAAGTAATTCACCCATCTGAGACGTAAAAACGTCAAGGAATTCACCCACGGCACAATCACGGAATTCACCTGTATCTTGGAACCAGGAGGAGATGCCCGGTGGGAGGGCCAACCTTCTTACTGGGTCAGAGGGATTCGCAGTCGAATTCATTGGGATCCTTGGTGATCGGGGAGGCCCAACGGGTGGGAGTGTAAACTCGCCGGTAAGAGGCCAGGCTCGATTCAGGAAACTGGGCATCTCCTCCACGGCCCTTATGAAGCACAGGTGTGAGCTGCTTACTCGGCGAGACCCTCGGCCCACGAGGAGGGGGAACATGAGACTTTACATCGGGCTTGATCTGGGGTCAAAGTCACAAAGCGAAGCGGTCGCAGTCGACGAGTCCGGGAAGATAGTAGGCGAACCGGTGCGGTTTACACCAGAGAGGTCTAGCATGGATGAAATGGTGGCAACGCTGTGCGGCGGGGCTTTGCCGGAGGAAGTGATGTTCATCAGCGAACCCACAGGCACCATCTGGCACAGCGTGGAAAGCTACCTCTCGTCGAGGGGATACGGGTTCTTTCTCGTCTCCCCACAGAAAACCCACGATCTCAGGAGGTTCTACAAGCGTCATGCCAAGACAGATACCATAGACGCCTACACCCTGGCCAAGATGGCCCTCGTTCACCCGGAGGGACTGTTCCGTCCGTCCACGATGGAACCGCTGTGGCATAACCTGCGCAGGGGTGCGAAGAAGGAAGCCAAGATCGCAAGGCTCATCGGGGACTATAAGAGAACCATACAGGCAAAGGCGGAGATTGCTCTGCCGGGGATAAGTTCGGTAGTGGACGAGGTCGATTCCCCGCTTGCCAAGTGTCTGTATACCAAGTACCTCGACCCTCGGAAAGCTGTGAAGCTCGGCAAAGCAAGGCTGGAGAGATCCCTGGGAAAAGCTGCGGGATATAGCGAGAAGCTCTTTTCCGAGATCTGGAGATGTATCGAGACCGCCGCCGAGATCGAGACTGACTGCGATTATGACGACCTGCGAGTCGACATTGACGAGGACTTCGAGGTCCTCGAGTGTCTCAAGGCTCAGTGGGAAAGCGTCAAGAGGAGAAATCTGCGCACCTACTGTAGACTTGATCCTGGAAGGCTTCTCTGTACCGTCTACGGAGTAGGGGACACTCTTGCGCCAGCGATACTTGCAGGGATAGGCGACGGCGAGCGCTTCAAATCGATCAAGCATTTCTTATCCTACACAGGGTTTACCCCTCGGGTTGAGGAGTCAGGTCAAAGGGAGGCCAAGGGCACTAGAATGACCAAAGCAGGCCCTCCGTGGCTGAGACGAGCCTTGTACCTTGCCGCTGACGTAGCCAGGCGATGGGATCCCCAGCTTGCGGAAGTATACTACCGCTGTATGTTGAATAAGGGCCACGCCCATACCAAGGCGTTGTGCGTCGTTGCTTCGAGGCTCGCAATGAGGATATATGCTGTAGTCAAAGAGCAGAGGCCTTATGAACTGAGAGACGTTGACGGGAGGCCGGTGACCGCCCAGGAGGCCAAGGCGATCGTGGAAGCCAGGTATAAAGTGCCGGAAGAAGTGCGTTGCCAAAGAAGGAATGCCGTGGGCAACCACTCCATGAAGCGCTCGGGTCGGTCAAGGACCACCCAATCAAGAAGCGGCTGCCCTACCCTCAGACTAACTGCTCCTTTGCCGAAAGTCAATGAGGGTTCGCTACGCGCCCTTGACACGACTTAGGAAATCCCACCCTGGATGACGCGCAGTTGCCAGATCTGCCATTCTGATACCAGGAGGTGTCAGAATGGGAAGAAGGAGTTTTGCCATGCGCGACATCATCGAGATTTACCAGCATTGGCAGGCAGGAAAGGGTTTTCGTTCGATCGTACGGAGCTTGGGTGTGGATAGGAATACTGTACGCAAGTACATCCGGGCCGCGGTCGAAGTCGGGTTCAAGCAAGACGGCCAAAACACGCCCGAGGAGTGGAAGGCTTTCGTAAGGGAGCACTTCCCCGAGGTCATTGACCAGACGACGCGTTCGGGTTGCTTTGGTGAGCTGGACAAGTATCGGGACTACATCGCCGAGGGGCTTGCGACCAACTGCATGAGCACGGTATGGCGGCGGCTATGTGAAGCTACAGGGCTTGACGTGAGCATAAGCACCTTCCGTCGATATGTTCGGACTGTGATGCCCGATGCGCTGGTTACGCCAGACCAGGTGACGGTTTACCGACCGGAGGTGGCGCCGGGGGAGGAGGCACAGCTTGACTTCGGATATCTAGGCAAGTGGGGCGATCCTCTCACCGGGACCTGTCACAGGCTCTGGGTCTTCATCATGGTTCTCTCGTTCAGCAGGCACATGTTCATCAAGGTTGTCAACCGTATGGACACGCGCTCATGGCTCGAGTGCAACATGGAAGGTCTTGAGTTCTTTGGTGGGGTTCCCAAGCGCCTTGTCCTGGATAACCTGAAGGGTGGGGTGCTCAAGCCGGATATCTATGATCCCCAGCTGAATCGGGCATATGAAGAGCTTGCCGCCCACTACAGCGTGCTCATAGACCCATGCCGTAAGGGAAAGCCGAAGGACAAGCCTCGAGTGGAACGGCTCGTCCCATACGTACGGGAGAGCTTCTTCACGGGCCGGACGTTCTCTTCTCTTGGCGAAATCGACCGGGAAGCCTCAAGATGGTGTATCGAGGTCGCCGGCATGAGGATCCACGGCACAACCAGGCAAAGGCCGCTTGAGGTCTTCAACCTTGTCGAAAAGGCGACGTTAAAACCCCTTCCTGAGCGGTGGGAGATCGCCGTATGGCAGACTGCCAAGGTCGCACCGGATTCTCACTGCATGGTGAAGCGTGTGATGTATTCAGTTCCCTGGCGATATATCGGGCAAGAGCTTTCCGTGAGGGCCACCGACAAGAAAGTCCAGTTCTACCTCGGAGATGAGCTCGTAAAGACCCATATACGCAGGCCTGGTGTGCGGAGGCAGACTGACCCAGAGGACCTTCCGCCTGATAAGACTGCGTTCTTTCAGAGGACCCCGCAGTGGTGCATTCGCCAGGCAAGGGAAATGGGAGAATCGGTGTTCAGGTTGGTGCTCGAGCTTCTTCGTGAGGAGACTCTGACACACTTGCGCCAGGCTCAAGGCGTAATACGGCTTTGCGACACCTACGGCGCCGAGAGGCTCGATCGGGCCTGCGCAAGGGCCCTTGCCTTCGGTGACGCCAGGTACAGGACCGTAAAGGGCATTCTTTCCTGCGGGCTCGACGAAGAGCCCACGCCTGAACAGACTAGCCGGAGCGCCGGGGCTCTTTTGCATGGAATCGAGGCCTTTACCATCGATAGCGATGTACGGGAGGGATGAATCAGGTGCAGGCTCATGAACTCGAAAAGAAACTCAAACGGCTGAGACTCGGACGTATGCTCGATATACTGGATTTGCGCCTCGAACAGGCACAGCAAGGGAAGCTCGGATACCTCGAGTTCCTTGACTTGCTGCTTGAAGATGAAATCAATCGCCGGGCAAACCAGGCGCTAGCTCAGCGGGTGGCCCCCTGGCCCCCTAATTCCGGAGTTTATGCGACACATACTCTGGCAGGCACAGCATCGCGAATGAATGCTTCATGGAACGCCTCCGGCGACATGAACTCTATCGCTCCGTGCCTGCGGCGGTGGTTATAGTACCGTATGTATTCAGCTACGATAGCATACGCTTCCCCAAAGCTGCCAAACTCGTGTCTTGTGTAACACTCGTCTTCCACAATCGAATGAAACGCTTCTATGTGCGCGATCATGTTCGGCGTCTTGACCGGTATCCTCTCATGCGTTATGCCGAGTGCCCTACACACCTCTTCGAATTGCCTGGCGATGAATTGAGGTCCGTTGTCTGTCCTTAACTTCGGCAGGACCAAACCGTCACGTAGCCCACGCTTGCGAAGACCATTCTTGAGCACCCTTGCCGCGTCGGACGCTGTACAGCTCGTCCCCAGGTGATAGTCGATTACACACCTGTCAAACACGTCGAGGAGCGATAACTGAAAAAAGAAGCTGTCCGTTCCTGCAATGTAGCCATACTTGACGTCCATCTCCCAAAGCTGGTTAGGGCCGGATACCGTGTCCTTCTTCGCTATGCGTCTTGGATAGTTTCGCTTCACTATCCGTTGCGGCCTTAAGATGCGAAGTTCCTTACAGAGCCTGTAAACCTTCTTGTGGTTGATCTTAAGCCCGTAATCTTCCCTCAGGCAGACGGTGAGCTTACGATACCCATATGGAAAACCGTCCCCTACGATAAGCCCGCATAGCCACTCCTTAATCTGGTCGTCACACACCTTGCGACCGGTATCCGTGAGCGAATACCCCCTAACCGGCCTGCCCACCGGTCTCTTCCCTGTAACCTTAACCTGGGCACCGCTCTCTATTTTCTCCCCGCGGGATACGTTTCGTAGTATGTAGATACCGCCAAGCCGACAAAGCCCAAAACTAAACTTGCCCTGTATCCCGCGCCGATCCACTTGTTTGCTATTGCGACCTTGTCGGCTACCGAGGGTTTGGAAGAGTTCTCAACTCCCTCAGGATTGCCAGCTCGAGTTCCTTCTCCGCCACAAGCCTCTTGAGCTTGTCGTTCTCTGTGCTTACGGTCCTAAGGCGCCTTTCAAGTTCCTTGAGCCTCGCATCCCTGTCCCTCGGAGGAGGGCTCACCGACCCTCTCGCCTTGGCTGCCCTGACCCAGTTGGCAGCTGTCTTCGCCGAGATCTCGTGACGCCGAGCCACTACGGCTATGTTGCCGACCTGCTGACACTCCCGCACGATCTGCTCCTTGAACTCCTCCGAATACCTGTTCCGATGCAACCTCATCAACCCCCCTACTCCAGTATAGACTCGATTGAGCCTCTTTCTCCACCCGGGTTAGGGGGCTAGAGAGGGTGGCACGTGCGCGGTTTGAGGAAATCAAGACGCTTTCCGAGTTCGATTTCGGTTATAACCCCAAGATCCCGGCTGCCACCATCCGGGACCTTGCAACATGCGGTTACCTCGAGCGCAAAGAGTCTGTCATAATCTCCGGGCCAGTTGGGGTCGGGAAATCACACATATCCCAGGCACTCGGACACATTGCTTGCCAAAGGGGCTACAGCGTCATCTACCGGAAGGCCTCGAAACTGTTCGCGGATCTCGGCGGCGGCCACGCTGACGGCACGTTCGAGAAGAGATTGCGCGTATATCTCCAGCCGGATCTGCTCATCATCGACGACTTTGGACTGCGAGATCTCACCCCGCTGCAGGCCGAGGACTTCTACGAGCTCGTCTGCGAGCGCTACCGCTCAGGCTCGCTGATAGTGGTCTCAAACCGCACGCCAAAGGACTGGTATGCCCTTTTCCCCAATCCCGTCCTGGCGGAAGGAGCCCTTGACCGCCTCATCAACAGCTCTCACTACATCCTGATGGAGGGGAAGAGCTACCGCCCGCTCCGACGCCCTGACCGAGGGCGGGCCGGCTCCGACCCACTTTCATCTTCATTTCCAGTCGGAAAGGAGGAGATGGCAGCCGGATCTTGAACTAAACATTCGCGCCACCCAGGTGGGTGAATCACATGAGCGCGGGATGGGTGAATTATCTGACGCACCCCTGGGTGAATTTCATGATTGGCGACATTCCCCAGCTACCAAGATTTTTCAGGCTTCGTAAGAAGCCTTCCGAGAAGCGGCGGGTTAAATTCGGAAATGTCGACCCCCATCCGGGCTAAAATCGTAGGCGCTATATCCCGCTGGTCACCCCTACGCTTAATCTCAGAATCATTGGTTCCAAGGAATACATAGGGAGCCATGGAATGACTGGTCTTCCCCTCGTCGAAGCCGTGGTCTGAGGTAACGTAAATGCGCGTCTCCTCATATACCCCTAGCTCTTTCAGCTTTTCTACTATGCAACCCAGCCACTTATCCGCCTCTATGATGGCATTCGAGTATTCCTGGGAATTTTCCCCGTGCTTGTGGCCTGCCGCGTCAGGATCGCCGAAATGGAAGAAGGCAAAGAAGCGTCCTTTACCATATTGATCCAAGCTGTCCAGAGCAAGTTTCCCTACCTCATCAGCGGGCCTTGCCTTGTCGCCCTGGAAGAGATCGATAGCTGGTTTTGCGTTGTAGAAAGGCTCTCCTTGATGGGATTGCATGGCCAAATGACGTCTTGGTTTCATGCCTTCAGGCGATTTCGGAAACCCTGAAGATAACTTTTTCAGCACTTTAGAGGGGGCTTCCGCGATAATAGAGATTATGGCATGCCCTACCTTGTCGTTCCCGAACACCTTTTTAAGTCTCTCCAATACCTGATCCCGAGATACGCCCTTCTTCTCTAACTGCCTCCACAAAAGCTCCGTGATTAAGGGTTCTTCTGAAGTGGGTCCTTTTGAGCCAAGGTTTCCCCCCTTGCCCGTAATCATGATAGTAGCGATATTATCTTTCCCGAATTCCTCTTCAAGCCGCTCGAAGATGGTATATCCTTTGGGGATGGGCTGGTAGACGAAGTTACTGTATACCCCTGTGACCTCGGGGCCGTAACCGGTAAGCATCTCTGCGTGGCCAGCCTTGGTGTCGGTTTTATGGGTCACGTCTATCTCCACTATTGTGCCCTCTTCTATGAGGCTCTTGAGGTTGGGTAATCTCCCGGTGTCTAGAAGCTCGCGAAGATGGTCCCTTTGAACCCCGTCCCACGAGATGAGGATGGCGTTTTTGATAGGCCCGGGTGCTGCGGCAACTGCACTAAGGACACTAACAACCAGTAATATGACCAGCACATGTAGGGTGACGAGATAGACCTTCCTCGGCCCCCAAATTCCTCTCATCGCAACAATCCCTCCATCTTGCGATGTTCTCTATCTATATATAAAGCGAGATATCGGTTTCGTAAGTTCCCGAAAAGTAGATTGCACTGACATCCTACTGACATATTGCTAGCATACTTATGATGGATGGAACCGGATCAACCCCCTGGTTTTGGACATTAGGCTCTAACAGATGGTAGTTTCATGTTCCCGCATTGAGTTGCTCGGTAACACTCCTCCGGTGTCATGAACTTAAGAGACGAGTGCATCCGGGTCGTGTTGTAGAACTCCATGTACTTCGCCACCTGCTCGTATCCCTCGGCATATGTCTCAAACTCATGCAGCGATAGGCATTCGTCTTCCAGCAGCCTGTGGAA